>ENA-OQHP01000039-OQHP01000039.1-human-gut-metagenome-genome-assembly--contig:-NODE-39-length-39298-cov-2.617906_pt1 | contig 39298 bp, 49 predicted proteins | sample MGYA00242563_ERZ504717 | MGnify/ENA primary metagenome ERZ504717 (study PRJEB26092, sample SAMD00036212) | human gut metagenome | host: Homo sapiens | study: EMG produced TPA metagenomics assembly of... | reverse complement strand
TAAATACTTATATAAAAATTACAAAAGAAAATGGCTAAAGAAGTTGCTGGACTAATCAAATTACAGATTAAAGGAGGCGCTGCAAATCCATCACCTCCCGTTGGACCTGCTCTGGGTTCTAAGTATCAATATCATGGAATTTTGCAAGCAATTCAACGCCAGAACCCAGGACAAGGCAGGTAAGGTATTACCTGTAATCATTACCTACTACACAGACAAGTCTTTTGATTTCGTAATCAAAACTCCTCCTGTAGCTATTCAGTTGCTTGAGGCTGCCAAAATCAAGAGTGGATCTGCAGAACCTAACCGTAAGAAAGTCGCTGAACTGACTTGGGATCAGATTCGTGCAATTGCTCAGGATAAGATGGTTGACTTGAACTGCTTTACTATCGAATCTGCTATGTCAATGGTAGCAGGAACAGCTAGAAGTATGGGTATCGCTGTAAAAGGTGACTTCCCGGGTAATAACTAATTAACTTCAATTGATAATGGGTAAACTGACAAAAATCAAAAGTTGGCTGCAGAAAAGATTGAAGCAGGGAAAGCATACTCACTGAAGGAAGCTTCTGAATTGGTAAAGGAAATTACTTTTACAAAGTTTGATGCTTCATTAGATATTGACGTACGTTTAGGTGTAGACCCTCGTAAGGCTAACCAGATGGTAAGAGGCGTTGTTTCTCTTCCTCATGGAACTGGAAAACAGGTACGTGTGCTTGTTCTGTGTACACCGGATGCTGAAGCTGCTGCAAAAGAAGCTGGAGCTGACTATGTTGGTCTTGATGAATATATTGAAAAGATCAAAGGTGGATGACTGATATTGATGTGATTATCACTATGCCGTCTATCATGGGTAAGATTGGTGCGCTGGGTCTGTGCTTGGTCCTCGTGGATTGATGCCGAACCCGAAAAGCGGTACTGTAACTATGGATGTAGCTAAGGCTGTTAAGGAAGTTAAGCAAGGTAAGATTGACTTTAAGGTTGATAAGAGCGGTATCGTTCATACTTCAATCGGTAAGGTTTCTTTCTCTGCTGAGCAGATCCGTGAAAATGCGAAAGAATTTATCGCTACTATCATTAAACTGAAACCGACCACAGCTAAAGGTACTTATATCAAGAGTATTTATCTTTCAAGTACTATGAGTAAGGGTATTAAGATTGACCCTAAATCAGTAGACGAAATCTAATAATTAAGGAGGAATCATGAGAAAGGAAGATAAAGGCGTAATTATTGGTCAGTTAGCAGATACTGTAAAGCAATACGGACATTTTTACTTGGTTGATACAACTGCAATGGATGCAGCTGCTACAAAGTGACCTTCGTAAAAAATGTTTCAAGGCTGGTATCAAGCTGATAGTTGTGAAGAATTCTTTGCTTCACAAGGCTTTGATGAGCTTGGATGTGGATTACTCACCATTGTTTGATTCTTTGAAGGGTACTACTTCTGTAATGTTCTGTGAAACAGCTAATGCTCCGGCAAAACTGTTGAAGGAATACAAAGATGGAGTTCCTGCCCTGAAAGCTGCTTATGCAGAAGAAGGATTCTACGTGGGTGCAGACCAGTTGGAAGCTCTCGCAACAATCAAGAGCAAGAACGAAGTTATTGCAGAAATCGTGGCTTTGCTGCAGTCTCCTGCAAAGAACGTTATCTCGGCTCTTCAATCAGGTGGCAACACCATTCACGGAGTTCTTCAGACTTTGGCAGAACGTGCAGAATAATTGCACTCTGTGCCTAGTCGAGAATATACCAAACAACTTTAATATTTAAATAGTACAAACAATTAAATTTCATACAAAAATGGCAGATTTGAAAGCTTTTGCAGAACAATTAGTTAACTTGACAGTAAAAGAAGTTAATGAACTTGCAACTATCCTTAAAGAAGAATACGGTATTGAACCTGCTGCTGCAGCTGTAGCTGTTGCTGCTGGTCCTGCTGCTGCTGGTGCAGCTGCTGCTGAAGAAAAAACTTCATTCGATGTAGTTTTGAAGAGCGCAGGTGCTGCTAAATTGCAGGTTGTTAAGGCCGTTAAAGAAGCTTGTGGTCTTGGCTTGAAAGAAGCAAAAGACTTGGTTGACGGTGCTCCTAGCACAGTAAAAGAAGGTTTGGCTAAAGACGAAGCTGAATCTTTGAAGAAAACTTTGGAAGAAGCTGGAGCTGAAGTTGAACTTAAATAAGATTATCCTGTAAATCAGGTAGTTCGGTTAAGAGTCCTCTGTAAAGAGGATTCTTAACTTTTTGCGTCTATATTAAGTTCACTAGGTTTCATCTGTCGGAACTGTGAGAGTGACCGACTGTTATTATCCTAGTTTTTACATTTTAAACTCCATACAGATGTCTTCAGAAACTCAAAATCAACGAATTAATTTTGCTTCTATTAAGAATCCGATGCAGTATCCGGATTTCCTGGAAGTACAGTTGAAGTCATTTCAGGACTTCTTGCAATTAGATACCCCACCCGAAAAACGAAAGAATGATGGCTTGTATAAGGTTTTTGCGGAAAACTTCCCTATAGCTGATACACGCAATAACTTCGTGCTCGAGTTCCTTGACTACTATATTGATCCGCCTCACTATACAATTGATGATTGTTTGGAACGTGGCTTGACATATAGTGTACCTTTGAAAGCTAAATTGAAGCTTTATTGTACCGACCCCGATCACGAAGATTTTGATACAGTGATTCAGGATGTGTATCTGGGACCAATTCCTTATATGACTCCGAAAGGCACCTTTGTAATTAATGGTGCTGAACGTGTAGTTGTTTCTCAGCTGCACCGTTCTCCGGGTGTATTCTTTGGTCAGAGCATCCATGCCAATGGTACCAAATTGTATTCGGCTCGTATTATCCCGTTTAAAGGATCTTGGATTGAGTTCGCTACGGATATCAACAATGTGATGTATGCGTACATCGACCGTAAGAAGAAGCTTCCGGTAACAACTTTGTTGAGAGCTGTAGGATTTGAAAATGATAAGGATATTCTTGAAATTTTCAATCTGGCTGAGGATGTAAAGGTTAACAAAACTAACCTGAAAAAGATTATTGGACGCAAATTGGCTGCTCGTGTATTGAAAACGTGGACAGAAGATTTTGTGGATGAAGATACTGGTGAAGTTGTTTCTATCGAACGTAACGAGGTAGTAATTGACCGTGAAACTGTCATTGAACCTGAACATATCGACTTGATTATCGAGTCTGGTGTACAGAATATCCTCGTTCACAACGAAGAAGCAAATGCCTCTGACTATTCTATTATCTTCAATACTTTACAGAAAGACCCAAGTAACTCTGAAAAGGAAGCTGTATTGTATATCTATCGCCAGCTGCGTAATGCAGACCCTGCTGATGATGCAAGTGCACGCGAAGTTATCAACAACTTGTTCTTCTCAGAAAAACGTTATGACTTGGGTGATGTAGGACGTTATCGTATCAACAAGAAGTTGAACCTGGATACTCCTATGGATGTCAGAGTATTGACGAAACAAGATATTATCGAGATTATTAAATATCTCATTGAGTTGATTAACTCAAAGGCTGATGTGGATGATATTGACCACTTGAGTAACCGTCGTGTACGTACAGTGGGTGAACAGTTGTCTAACCAGTTTGCAATTGGTCTGGCTCGTATGTCACGTACAATCCGTGAACGTATGAACGTACGCGACAACGAAGTATTTACTCCGATTGATTTGATTAACGCAAAAACTATTTCGTCTGTAATCAACTCATTCTTTGGAACAAATGCTTTGTCACAGTTCATGGACCAGACTAACCCGTTGGCTGAAATTACGCACAAGCGTCGTTTGTCAGCTTTGGGACCTGGTGGTTTGTCACGTGACCGTGCTGGTTTCGAGGTTCGAGACGTACACTATACTCACTATGGTCGTTTGTGTCCGATTGAAACTCCTGAAGGTCCGAACATCGGTTTGATTTCTTCTTTGTTGTGTTTACGCAAAGATTAATGAACTGGGCTTTATTGTTACTCCTTACCGTAAAGTAAAAGATGGAGTAGTAGACTTGTCAAATGAAGGTATTGAATACCTTTCTGCAGAAGAAGAAGAAGACAAGATTATCGCTCAGGGTAATGCTCCACTGAATGATGACGGTACATTTATCCGTGAAAAGGTAAAAGCGCGTCGTGATGCGGATTATCCGGTAGTTACTCCGGACCAGGTAGAATTGATGGACGTAGCTCCTCAGCAGATTGCATCTATTGCGGCTTCATTGATTCCGTTCCTTGAACATGACGATGCGAACCGTGCGTTGATGGGATCTAACATGATGCGCCAGGCAGTTCCTTTGTTGAAGACTGAAGCTCCGATTGTAGGTACAGGTATCGAAAAACAATTGTGTGAAGATTCACGTACACAGATTGCTGCAGAAGGTGATGGTGTGATTGACTTTGTGGATGCTACTACAATTCGTATTTTGTATGACCGTACAGAAGATGAAGAATTTGTAAGCTTCGAACCGGCATTGAAGGAATATCGTATTCCGAAGTTCCGTAAGACAAACCAGAGCATGACCATCGACTTGCGTCCGATTTGTAATAAAGGACAGCGCGTGAAGAAGGGAGATATCCTGACTGAAGGTTATTCTACTGCAAATGGAGAGCTGGCATTGGGTAAGAACCTGCTGGTAGCTTACATGCCTTGGAAGGGTTACAACTATGAGGATGCTATTGTATTGAACGAACGTGTGGTTCGTGAAGATATTCTGACATCTGTTCACGTAGATGAATATATTCTGGAAGTACGCGAAACCAAACGCGGAATGGAGGAATTGACTTCTGATATTCCGAATGTAAGCGAAGAAGCAACTAAAGATTTGGATGAAAACGGTATCGTACGTATTGGTGCACGTATTGAGCCGGGCGATATCCTGATTGGTAAGATTACTCCGAAGGGAGAATCTGATCCTTCTCCAGAAGAAAAACTGTTGCGTGCTATCTTTGGTGACAAGGCTGGAGATGTGAAGGATGCTTCATTGAAAGCTTCTCCATCATTGCGCGGTGTGGTTATTGACAAGAAATTATATTCTCGTGTAATCAAGACTCGTAGCGAGAAAAATGCAGATAAGGCTATTCTGCCGAAACTGAATGAAGAATTGAAGAAAAAGCTGCAGCTCTGAAAGCAATCTTGATTGACAAGTTGCTGGTATTGACAGCTGATAAGGTTTCTCAGGGTGTGAAGGATTATCTGGGAACTGAAGTGATTGCTAAGGGAGCTAAGTTTACTAAATACGATTTGGAATCATTGGATTATACTGTAATTCAGTTGAGCAAGTGGACTGCTGATGCTCATAAGAATGATATGATTCGTGATCTTATCGTAAACTATCTGAAGAAGTACAAGGAACTGGATGCTGAATTGAAACGTAAGAAGTTTGCGTTGACAATCGGTGATGAGTTGCCTTCAGGTATTATTCAGATGGCGAAGGTTTACATTGCTAAGAAACGTAAGATTGGTGTGGGTGATAAGATGGCCGGTCGTCACGGTAACAAGGGTATCGTTTCACGCGTGGTTCGTCAGGAAGATATGCCGTTCTTGGCTGACGGTACACCGGTTGATATCGTATTGAACCCGTTGGGTGTGCCTTCTCGTATGAACATCAGGTCAGATTTTCGAAGCCGTACTGGGACGCGCTGGAAAAGAATTGGGTGTGAAGTTTGCGACTCCGATTTTCGATGGTGCTACTTTGGATGACTTGGATGAATGGACTGACAAAGCTGGTCTGCCACGCTATTGTAAGACTTACTTGTATGATGGTGGTACAGGTGATCAGTTTGACCAGCCGGCTACAGTCGGTGTGACTTACATGTTGAAACTGGGTCACATGGTTGAAGACAAAATGCATGCCCGTTCAATCGGTCCGTACTCATTGATTACTCAACAGCCACTTGGTGGTAAGGCTCAGTTCGGTGGTCAGCGTTTCGGAGAATGGAGGTTTGGGCAATCGAAGCATTCGGTGCTGCTCATGTACTTCAGGAAATCTTGACTATCAAGTCTGATGATGTAGTAGGACGTTCTAAGGCATACGAAGCAATTGTGAAAGGTGAACCTATGCCGACTCCGGGTATTCCTGAATCTCTCAACGTATTGTTGCATGAACTTAGGGGTTTGTGCTTGAGCATTACGCTGGAATAACTTTTTCAAATGAAGAATGGAAAAGATAACTTCCATTCTTCATGATTAAATTCTTCATTATCATAAAATAAAAAGTATGGCTTTTAGAAAAGATACTAAGATAAAAAGTAATTTCTCAAAGATTACGATCGGTCTGGCATCACCCGAAGAGATTCTGGAAAATTCTTATGGTGAGGTTCTGAAACCGGAAACCATCAACTATCGTACTTATAAACCGGAACGTGACGGTTTGTTCTGCGAACGTATCTTCGGTCCGGTGAAAGACTACGAATGTCATTGCGGCAAGTACAAACGTATTCGCTACAAAGGCATTGTCTGCGACCGATGCGGTGTGGAAGTAACAGAAAAGAAAGTACGTCGTGAGCGTAGTGGTCACATTCAGTTGGTGGTACCTGTAGCTCATATCTGGTATTTCCGTTCATTGCCTAATAAGATTGGTTATCTGCTGGGATTGCGACAAAGAAACTGGATGCTATCATTTATTATGAACGTTATGTAGTTATCCAGCCGGGTGTGAAGGCTGAAGATGGTATCAGTAAATATGACTTGTTGTCTGAAGAAGAGTACCTGGATATTATGGAAACTCTTCCGAAAGAAAATCAATACCTGGAAGACAGCGATCCGAATAAGTTCATCGCCAAGATGGGTGCTGAAGCAATCTATGATTTGCTGGTAGGAATTGATTTGGATGCTCTGTCATACGAATTGCGTCATAAGGCAAACAGTGATTCTTCACAGCAGCGCAAGAATGAAGCTTTGAAGCGCTTGCAGGTAGTAGAATCTTTCCGTGCATCTCGTGGCCGCAACAAACCGGAATGGATGATTGTACGTATCGTACCGGTTATTCCGCCTGAATTGCGTCCGTTGGTTCCGCTGGATGGTGGTCGCTTTGCAACTTCAGACTTGAACGATTTGTATCGTCGTGTGATTATCCGTAACAACCGTTTGAAACGTCTGATTGAAATCAAGGCTCCGGAAGTAATCTTACGTAATGAGAAACGTATGCTTCAGGAAGCTGTCGATTCATTGTTCGACAACTCTCGTAAGTCGAGTGCAGTGAAGACAGATGCCAACCGTCCGTTGAAATCTTTGTCAGACAGCTTGAAAGGTAAGCAAGGACGTTTCCGTCAGAACTTGTTGGGTAAACGTGTGGACTACTCTGCTCGTTCTGTAATCGTTGTAGGTCCGGAATTGAAGATGGGTGAATGTGGTATTCCTAAGTTGATGGCTGCAGAATTGTACAAACCGTTCATCATCCGTAAGCTGATTGAACGTGGTATTGTGAAGACTGTGAAATCAGCGAAGAAGATTGTAGACCGCAAGGAATCTGTTATCTGGGATATCCTGGAACATGTAATGAAGGGACACCCTGTATTGCTGAACCGTGCTCCGACACTTCACCGTTTGGGTATTCAGGCCTTCCAGCGAAGATGATTGAAGGAAAAGCTATCCAGTTGCACCCGTTGGCTTGTACCGCGTTCAACGCCGACTTCGATGGTGACCAGATGGCCGTACACTTGCCTTTGAGTAACGAAGCTGTACTGGAAGCTCAGATGTTGATGCTTCAGTCACACAATATTTTGAACCCTGCCAATGGTGCGCCTATCACTGTGCCTGCACAGGATATGGTATTGGGATTGTATTACATTACCAAATTGCGTAAGGGTGCCAAAGGTGAAGGTTTGATTTTCTATGGACCGGAAGAAGCAATGATTGCTTACAATGAAGGTAAGGTAGACATTCACGCTATTATCAGCGTAGTGGCTAATGACCTTGATGAAAACGGCAATATCGTGAAGAAGTTGATTAAGGAAACTTCTGTAGGTCGTGTCATTGTAAATGAACTGGTTCCGGATGAATGTGGTTATTTGAATACCGTTATTTCTAAGAAGTCTCTGCGTGACATCATCAGCGATGTTATTAAGCTGTCGGTGTGGCTCGTGCTTGCGAATTCTTGGATGGTATCAAGAACTTAGGTTATAAGAAAGCATTCGAAGGTGGTCTGTCATTCAACTTGGGTGATATCATTATCCCGAAGGAGAAGGAAGAACTGGTAAAACGTGGTAACGAAGAAATCGAACAGATTATGATGAACTATAACATGGGATTCATCACCGATAACGAACGTTACAACCAGGTAATTGATACTTGGACTCACGTAAACAGTGACTTGTCAGACATTCTATATAAGACTATTAAGAACGACGACCAAGGATTTAACTCTGTATTTATGATGTTGGATTCTGGTGCCCGTGGTTCTAAGGAACAGATCCGTCAGTTGTCTGGTATGCGTGGTTTGATGGCTAAACCGCAGAAAGCTGGTGCTGAGGGTGCACAGATTATTGAAAACCCGATTCTTTCTAACTTTAAGGAAGGTCTTTCGGTGTTGGAATACTTTATCTCTACCCACGGTGCTCGTAAGGGTCTTGCCGATACCGCGTTGAAGACTGCCGATGCCGGATACTTGACTCGTCGTTTGGTTGACGTTTCTCATGACGTGATTATCAACGAAGAAGACTGTGGTACATTGCGTGGTCTGGTTTGTACAGCATTGAAGAACAACGATGAAGTTATCGCTACTTTGTACGAACGTATTCTGGGTCGTGTATCTGTTCATGATATTATCCACCCGACAACTGGTAAGCTGATTGTAGCTGCTGGTGAAGAAATCACAGAAGACATTGCGGAAGAAATCGAACAATCTCCGATTGAAAGCGTAGAAATCCGTTCTGTATTGACTTGTGAATCTAAGAAGGGTGTATGTGCGAAATGTTACGGACGTAACTTGCTACCAGCCGTATGGTACAGAAAGGTGAAGCTGTCGGCGTAATCGCTGCTCAGTCAATCGGTGAACCGGGTACTCAGTTGACTCTGCGTACATTCCACGCCGGAGGTATCGCAGGTAATATGGCTGCCAATGCAAGTATCGTAGCTAAGAATGATGCTCGTCTGGAATTCGAAGAATTGCGTACGGTTGATGCAGTAGAAGAAACTGGTGAACCAGTGAAGATTGTAGTAGGTCGTTTGGCCGAGGTTCGCTTTGTGGATGTGAATACAGGTATCATCCTTTCTACTCACAACGTTCCTTACGGTTCTAAGTTGTATGCTTCAGACGGTGAGGTGGTAGAAAGGGCAAGCTGATTGCTAAGTGGGATCCGTTCAACGCCGTTATCGTAACAGAAGCTGCTGGTAAGATTGACTTTGAATCAGTAATTGAAAACGTAACCTATAAGGTAGAATCAGATGAAGCTACTGGTTTGCGTGAAATCATTATTACTGAATCTAAGGATAAGACGAAGATTCCGTCATTGCACATCTTGGATGAGAACGGTGGAATTATCCGTACATACAACTTACCGGTAGGTGGTCACGTAGTAGTAGAAGACAAACAAACCGTGAAGTCGGGTGATATTCTGGTGAAGATTCCGCGTGCCGTAGGTAAGGCGGTGATATCACCGGTGGTCTTCCACGTGTAACTGAGTTGTTCGAAGCTCGTAATCCGTCTAATCCGGCTGTCGTTTCTGAAATCGATGGTGAAATTACGATGGGTAAGATTAAACGTGGTAACCGTGAAATCATCGTTACATCGAAGACTGGTGACGTTCGTAAGTACCTGGTTGCTTTGTCTAAGCAGATTCTGGTTCAGGAAAACGACTATGTACGTGCCGGAACTCCGTTGTCTGACGGTGCTATTACTCCTGCCGACATCTTGGCCATCAAAGGTCCTACAGCCGTTCAGGAATATATCGTAAATGAAATCCAGGACGTTTACCGTCTGCAGGGTGTGAAGATTAACGATAAGCACTTCGAAATCATCGTTCGTCAGATGATGCGTAAGGTACAGATTGACGAACCGGGTGATACTCGCTTCTTGGAACAGCAGGTTGTAGACCGCATTGAATTCAATGAGGAAAACGACCGTATCTGGGGTAAGAAAGTGGTTGTAGACGCTGGTGATTCTCAGAACTTGCAGCCGGGACAGATTGTTACAGCTCGTAAGCTCCGTGATGAAACAGTATGCTGAAACGCCGTGACTTGAAACTGGTTGAAGTACGTGATGCTGTTCCTGCTACTTCTACTCAGATTCTGCAGGGTATTACACGTGCTGCATTGCAGACATCAAGCTTCATGTCTGCTGCATCATTCCAGGAAACTACCAAGGTATTGAACGAAGCTGCTATCAACGGTAAGGTTGATAAACTGGAAGGTATGAAAGAGAACGTAATCTGCGGTCACTTGATTCCTGCTGGTACAGGTCAGCGTGAGTTTGAAAAGATTGTGGTAGGTTCTAAAGAAGAATACGATCGCATCTTGGCTAACAAGAAGAATGTATTAGATTACAGTGGAGTTGAATAATCTCAATTACTATCATAAAAAGAGCCGTCTCATTTGAGGCGGCTTTTTTTATGTGCTTATTCGATGTAAGCAAGCATCGTATATTTAAAGTTTTTCGTTACTCTGATAATTGACTATTATAATTGTGTAGTACCTGTCATTTCCACATTATAGGAGGGGAAATAGTACTTTGCTGATGCGTAGCCCGGTTTTATTTCCTTTTCCAATATAGCAGGATGAAACGTCCTCCTGTGGCCATTAAGGCGAGGGAAAGTCCGGTATAAAAGACCGCAATAAAACTTTCCGGTAGCAGGCGTGCGGTACGGATAGTTATACCCAGTGCAATCATGAAAGCCATCATCAGCCAACCCTTCACGTCAAAAAACGAGAATGGACAGCGTTTGTTGGGGTTAACCGGCTGTGATACGCTGTGCATGCTTGCGGTAAAGCTTGTGGAAAATCATGCAGAAAAACAGCAGGAATATCAGACTGGCCTCGCAGACCTTGAGCAGCCAGTAGTGCGCGTCCGTTATCCAGCAGGAAATGCCGATACGGAGAATGTTGATACCGGCAACCAGCCATACGATTCCGGCCGTAAGCAGCAGCGTATTGGAAGATACTCCGTATTTCATATACCCTCAGCTTAGAACCACTTATTTTCCGGAAAATAACAAAGGCCGTTGCCGAGAGGAAGATGGAGAAACATACAATCAAGGCAAAGGCGTGCGGCAGTCCTTCGATGTGAATATCCACGTTCATACCATAGAAACTGGCAATCAGTGTCGGTACCATCAGCACGATAGAAAGACTGGTCATGCGTTTCATGATAGTGTTCACATTGTTGGAGATGATGGAAGCAAAAGCATCCATGGTACCCGTAAGAATGTCGCTGTAGATGTTTACCTGATTGTGTGCCTGCTTCAGCTCGATGAGCACATCTTCTGTCAGTTCCGTATTCTGGTAGTCCTTCTCATTAAAGATATTCTGCAATTTGCCTATCATGACCTCATTGCCACGGATAGACGTATTGAAATATACCAGACTCTTCTGCAGGTTCATCAGTCGGAGCAAGTCCTCGTTACGGATGCTACGTTCCAACTCCTTTCCGCATTGTTTACTTCGTTGTTGATTTGTTTCAGGTATTTCAGGAACCACACAGCCGACGAGTAAATCAGTCGCAGAATCAGTTCGTATTTATTGGGTACGTTGATACCTTTGCGCTGCGTATGTTCGATGAAGTCCGGCAGCATCTCCGTAGAGTGATAGCACACCGAAATCACCAGTTCATTGTTCGTAATGATACCGATAGGCACCGTGGCATACGGCACTTTTGAATCGGGAGTCTGTACGGGAATACGCAGAATGGTCAGCAGCCAGTTACCTTCCGTGTCCGTACGCGGACGTTCGTCGGTATCGGCAATGTCATTCAAAAAAGACTGGGGAACTTTTAATTGTTCTTGCAGGAAGTGGAAATCCGCGGCATCCGGACATTCAATGTTAATCCAGCAGTTAGGTTGCCAGTTGGCTTTCTCTACAAAGCCAGCTTCACAAAAAAGATACTTTCTCATCTGTCTGCTCCTTTCCTTCATTTTAAGCCCGGAGGAGCATCTTCAGAGTAAAAGACAGGATTACTCACGACACCCCTTCAGGAAGTGGTTAAAATAATTGTAATACGTTCGCGAGTAATAATCGTCCATATTAGTTCGTTTTAGGGTATAAAAAGTTCGTTTATTCAAACGAACTCTCAAGCTCTTCAGGTTGGACTTGAACCAACGACCCTCTGATTAACAGTCAGATGCTCTAACCGACTGAGCTACTGAAGAAGGTTTTCCTTTAATTGCGATGCAAAGGTAGTAGGATATTTTGAATTATGCAATATCTTTGCAAAAAAAATGAAGTAAAATGGATAAAATTATAGGAATGGGCAATGCATTGGTCGATGTATTGGTAAAAATTGATGACGATTCTTTATTGGGAAAGCTACATTTGCCCAAAGGAAGCATGCAGTTGATACAAGAAGACACCTTGTCTGAAATACGTAAATATACCTCAGGGATGAAGATTCATCGCTCTACCGGTGGCTCGGCCGGCAATACGGTTTGTGCACTGGCCGCATTGGGAGCCAATCCCGGATTTATCGGAAAGGTAGGTCAGGACGAGACAGGAGCTTTCTTTGGCGATACCCTTCGTCAGTGCGGGGTAAATGCCTTGCTGGCCACCTGCGATTTGCCGTCGGGCATTGCGTCGACTTTCATTTCTACCGATGGAGAGCGTACGTTCGGTACTTATCTGGGAGCAGCTGCCACACTGAGCAGAAGACTTGTCGCGTAAAATGTTTGCCGGATACAATTATCTCTATATTGAAGGCTATCTTTTGCAAGACCATGACCTGATGCTGCGCGCCGTACAGCTGGCCAAGGAAGAAGGACTTCAGGTTTGTCTCGACATGGCAAGCTACAATGTGGTGGAAGCCGAACGTGACTTCTTCGACCAGTTGATTGTGAAATATGTGGACATCGTGTTTGCCAATGAGAGCGAAGCACTGGCCTATACGGGAAAAACCCCTCATGAAGCTCTGGAAGAAATTGCGTCCAAATGCAGCATTGCTGTGGTGAAAACCGGAAAAGAAGGCTCCCTCGTGAAGAAAGGAACAGAAGTCATTCAACTGCTGTCTTGTCCGGTCGATAATGTGCTGGACACCACCGGTGCAGGCGATTTCTATGCCGCCGGTTTCATGTACGGCCTGACGTGCGGTTATTCGCTGGAGAAATGCGTGCAAATCAGTACCATTCTGGCCACAGCCGTCATTCAGGAAGTCGGCACTACTTTACCTGCCAAGAAATGGGACGAAATTAAGTTAAATATTGAATCACTTCTGCAAGTCTAACCGGAATAATGTGTTTATTTGCAAGGAAGAACAATTTTGTAAACAGACTATATATGAATGCAAGAAAAATGCTGGCCGGAGCCTTTATCGTGATGTTGGGGATGGGCATGACCAGCTTCAAGGAAGACGACCGTAATTTTCAGATATCAAAGAATCTGGACATATTCAACTCCATTTTCAAGGAACTGGATATGTTTTATGTAGATACCGTGAATGCCGAAAAATGATTCAGACCGGAGTGGAAGGTATGCTTTCACTGACCGACCTTATACGGAGTACTATCCGGAAGAAGAGGTGAGCAGTCTCAAGGAAATGACTACCGGAAAATACGGCGGTATCGGTGCGGCCATCCGTTACTATGAGGCCAAAGACCGTATTGCAGTGTAGAACCAACCGAAGGCATGCCGGCAGCCGAAGCCGGAGTCAAGGCAGGCGACATCATTCTCTCGGTAGGAGGAAAGGAAATGGTACGTGGCGACATGAAACCCCAGGAATTTTCTTCCAAGGTCAGTGAAGCGCTGCGTGGAGAACCGGGCACGTCGTTCGTGCTGAAAGTGCTGCGTCCGCTCAAGAACGACAGTACGGTGATGGAATTTAAAATCACCCGCAAGAACATCCGTACCAATCCGGTGCCCTATTACGGCATGGTGAAAGACAGTATTGGCTATTTGGCTTTGTCCAGCTTCACGGAAAACTCTGCCAAGGATTTCAAAAAAGCTTTTATCGAACTGAAACAGAAAGGTGCCAATCGCTGATTATAGACTTGCGCGACAACGGAGGAGGTTCCTTGTCGGAAGCGGTAGACATTGTCAATCTCTACGTACCGAAGGGACAGGAGATTGTGGTGACGAAAGGAAAGGTACGTCAGGCACAAGGTTCTTATAAAACCCAGAATGAACCGGTCGATACACAGATTCCGTTGGCAGTACTCGTGAACGGTGCCACGGCTTCGGCTTCTGAAATCGTGAGTGGTTCGTTGCAGGACCTGGATCGTGCGGTAGTCATCGGTTCGCGCACCTTCGGAAAAGGACTGGTGCAGACCATCCGTCCGTTGCCCTACAACGGTACGCTGAAAGTGACCACTTCCAAATACTATATTCCCAGCGGACGTTGTATCCAGGCTATTGATTATGCCAAGAAGAATGCCGACGGTTCAGTAGCCCGTACACCCGATAGTCTGACCACCGTATTCCATACGGCTGCCGGACGTGAGGTGCGTGATGGAGGAGGTATTCGTCCGGACATTGAAGTGAAGGGAGACAAGATTCCGAACATCGTGTTCTACCTGATGAACGACGACCTGATTTTCGATTATGCTACCCAATATTGCTGGGATCATCCTACATTGCTTCGGTAGACGACTTCAAACTGACCGATGCCGATTATGAGGCTTTCAAGAAACTGGTGAAATCACGTAACTTACTTACGACCGCCAGAGTGAGAAGATGCTGAAAAGCCTGAAGGAAATAGCCGAATTGAGGGTTACATGACTGAGGCAGCAGAGGAATTCAAGGCGCTGGAAAAGAAGCTCAACCATAACTTGGACCGCGACTTGGACTATTTTGCCAAACCGATAAAAGAATATATCTCACAGGAAATCGTGACCCGCTATTTCTATCAGCGTGGTGCGGCGATGGAACGGTTGAAAGATGATACTGATTTGGAAGAAGCCATCAAGATATTGCAGAATCCTGTCCGTTACCGGGAGATTCTTTCGGCACCGGTAAAGAAAGACGAACCTATCAAGAAGGAAGAACCGAAAAATAAGGCCTCAGAGAGGCTTCTGGAGAGCTTTCAAGTAAGGCTCGGAAAACGCAAGTACGTTTTGTTTCAAACGCAAGTGCATTTGAAGTGAAACGTACTTGCGTTTTTAGTAAAATGTACTTGCGTTTTTGGGAAAACGCAAAGGCGTTTGATTTGAAATGGTTTGGTGTTTTGAGACGAGTAAAACAAAACCGTCTGCATGCTTTGAAGCTAGTCTTCAAAACTCATGCAGACGGTTTTTATATCCGAGCCGGAGAATCAGTCTTTATAATCTCCGTTTGCCTTAATCAACTCAATCAGTTTTTCTACAGCCTGTTCTTCCGGAATGTTCTTTTCAATGCATTCCTTCTTCTTGTACAGACTGATTTTACCTCTTCCGGCACCTACATAGCCATAGTCGGCATCGGCCATTTCACCCGGACCATTGACGATACAACCCATGATACCGATTTTCAGTCCCTTGAGGTGAGCCGTAGCAGCTTGATGCGGGCGATGGTCGATTCCAGGTCGTACAATGTACGTCCACAACCCGGACAAGAGATATATTCGGTTTTGGAAGTACGGATACGTCCTGCCTGCAGGATACCGAAGGCGGTCTCGTCCACTTTCAGGTTGCTGATTTGATTACCGTGGTTATAGAGTAGGATACCGTCGCACAGTCCGTCGATAATCAGGCACCCATGTCGGCTGCGATTGATTTGCAAATCCTCTGTTTCGGTTTCCTGATACAGCTGGAAGAATACCAATGGGTTTTTCAGTCCCTGGTTCATCAGCTGGTGTGCCAATGCACGGAACTCGCCTAAGCGGTTGTAGTGGTTGCTTTGAGCTACAATGACCACTTCCGGATGCAGACGCAGGCAAGCCATTACCTCTTCATTCAGTCCTAAATAAGAAGTAAAGAGGAACTTCATTTTTGCCGGATGGTGATGAAGTTCAATCAACTGCTGGTAGTTGAAAGCGGATAGGTGTGCTCGCTGCCGTCCCAGGCACAGGCATCCACGATGTAACCGATGTCTGCTCTGCGGTTTTCGGGCAAGCGTTGGCCGCAGTACAGGTAGTCGGGCTTGAACTGTTCGCTTACTTCCAGGTCGTTGTTCAGACGGGCTGAGATGACTACCGGAAGCTGGTCGCCTCCGATGTTACCTACGGCTACGGTTTCTCTTCGGCTGGGGTGCGTGTAGTTGAATTCCGGAGCTTCGGTAGCTGGAATATAGGGATGTCCTCGCGTTTTAATACATAATCTACCAGTTGCGGGCTACGGGAATTTCGGCTTCGGGCGCTTCACTCAGCGATACGCGGATGGTGTCACCCAGTCCGTCGCACAGCAGGGCACCGATACCCAAGGCTGATTTGATACGGCCGTCTTCTCCATCGCCAGCTTCTGTCACTCCTAAGTGGAGCGGGAAAGCCATGTTTTCTTTTTCCATCTGTTCTACCAGCAGGCGGACGGTGCGTACCATGATGACCGTATTGGAAGCCTTGATAGAGATGACCACGTTCATGAAATTCTGTTCCACACAGATGCGCAGGAACTCCATGCACGATTCTACCATGCCCTCCGGAGTATCTCCGTAGCGCGACATGATGCGGTCGGATAGCGAACCGTGGTTCACTCCGATGCGGATGGCTGTGTGGTTTTCCTTACAGATGTTCAGGAAGGGGATGAAACGGTCGCGTATCTTCTGGATTTCTTTTGCATACTCTTCATCCGTATACTCCAGTTGCTTGAAGGTACGGGCAGCATCTACGTAGTTGCCCGGGTTGATGCGTACTTTCTCAGCGTACAAGGCCGCTACCTCGGCTACTTTCGGGTTGAATGTACATCGGCCACTAAAGGAGTCTGGTATCCCTGGGCACGCAGAGAGGCATTGATATGCTGCAGGTTCTCTGCCTCACGTACTCCTTGTGTGGTGAGACGTACGTATTCTCCTCCCGCCTCAATGATACGCTTGGCCTGTTCCACACAAGCTTCAGTGTCCATGGTGACGGTATTCGTCATACTCTGTATACGGATAGGATAAGCGCCACCCATAGGAGTGGCGCCTACATATACCTCGTTCGCCTGTCGGCGAGAATAGTTGAAGTAATTCATTCAGTTAGTTTGTCTTATAAGCGTATTTGACTTCTTTCAACTCTTCGTTGGCTTTTACGATTTTGTTTTTCAAACCTTCCTTGTAAGCTGCAAACTTTTGAGCCAGTGCTGCATCGCTCAGGGCCAGCATCTGTACGGCCAGGATAGCGGCATTCATGGCACCGTTGATGGCTACTGTAGCCACAGGTATTCCGGGAGGCATCTGGATGATAGAGTAGAGTGCGTCTACACCGTCGAGTACAGAACCTTTTACAGGTACTCCGATAACCGGAAGGGTGGTGTTGGCTGCAATTACTCCCGGCAGTGCAGCAGCCATTCCGGCAGCCGCGATGATTACCTTGATGCCACGTCCGGCAGCTTCTTTCGCAAACTTCTCTACTTCAGCAGGAGTGCGGTGAGCCGACAGGGCATTCATTTCAAACGGGACTTGCATTTCATCGAGCAGCTTGGCGGCCTTTTCCATTACTGGAAGGTCAGAAGTACTGCCATAATGATACTTACAATTGGTTTCATTCGTTGTTTTTATTTTAGTTATTCGTTAATAATCTCTTTGTAGCCTGCAGCGTCCAGCAGATCGTCCAGTTCGCTGCGTCCGTAGGTTTCAGCTTGATAATCCAGCCTTCGCCGTAAGGAGCCTGGTTTACCAGTTCCGGATGTTCTTCCAGTTGCGGGTTGACTTCCAGAATCTCACCTCCGATGGGGAGGAACAGATCTGAAACTGTTTTCACTACCTCGATGGTACCGAATACTTCGCCTTTATCCAGCGTTTCACCTTCTGTGGTTACGTCGATGAAAACGATGTCGCCCAGTTGTTGCTGTGCATAGTCTGTGATACCTACATAGGCAGTGTCGCCTTCCAAACGAATCCATTCGTGTTCGTTGGTGTACTTAATGTTAGTTGGGAATTCCATATTGAATAAATTTAAAGTTTAAGATAATCAGTTTTCAAATAAACAAAATTCCCGTGATACCACAAAATAAACCGACGAAAAACCCGCCTGTCACTTCATTTAAAGTATGTTGCTTGACGATGATGCGGGCTGAACCTAACATGCCGGCAAGCAGGATGAAGAAGCAGAGCCATTCCACTGGATTGAACTGGAAGATGAAACTGTAGGACAGCAATCCGCCCACCATCATGCCGCTGCTGGCCATGTGGGTGCTGATTTTCCAGCGTGTGTTGATAGCTGTGCAGATGACCATGCAAATCAGGGTGGCTACGATGATGCCGCTCATATAGCGTGGCAGGTGTATGCGATACATCGTCAGCAGGCAGGCCATGTAGCTCAGTATGGTCATTCCGTAAGGGATAAAACGCTTTTCGCGGTGTCCCAGTTCGTGGAGTGTCCAGCCGTTGATTTTCTGAAACAGATAGATGCCCAGCATCGGTAGCAGGATGGTGAAACAATACACCAGCCCTAAGACCGTCAGTTTGTACTGCAGGGGCATGATGTTCAGATAAGTAAAGAAAAAAAGCAGGCAGAACGCCACAAACGGTACCATGAACGGCGTAAAGATGAGCGATACGATGCGGGCAGTCATAAACAGGGCATCGCGGGGTTCCCCAGCATGGCGGGGAGCGGGTTCATGATAAGTCAGTTCATCGGGGATACTGGTTTCTTCCATATCAATATGTTATCTTCTTAATCTTGCTACGGGGATATTCAACTGCTGGCGGTACTTGGCCACAGTGCGGCGGGCAATGGGGTATCCTTTTTCCTTCAGCATATCGGCCAGCTCATCGTCAGTGTAAGGCTTCTCCTTGTTCTCACTGGCCACGCATTCTTTCAGGATGCGCTTGATTTCACGGACGGACAGTTCTTCACCGTTTTCAGTCGTGTAGCCATCGCTGAAGAAGAATTTCAACGGATAAATGCCGTAGTTGGTCTGTACATATTTGCTGTTGCTCACACGGGAAATAGTGGAGATGTCCAGCTTTGTACGTTCAGCCACATCTTTCAGAATCATCGGACGAAGCAGAGATTCGTCCCCTTCTTCGAAGAACGGGCGTTGCAAGTCGATGATGGCCTGCATGGTGCTGAGCAGAGTTTGCTGGCGTTGTTTCACGGCGTTGATGAATCCTTGTGCCGCATCTACCTTCTGCTTGAGGAACATCAGGGCATCTTTTGATTCTTTGCTCTGGTTCTGCTTGTTGCGGGTATGTTCGTCCAGCAGTTCGGTAAATTCCCGGCTCAGCCGCAGTTCCGGCACGTTCCGGTTGTTGAGGCTGAGGTTAATCGTGCCGTCGTCTTCCGTCTCTACCAGGAAATCAGGGATAATCTGTTGCAGGTTTTTTCCGATGGCTTCTCCCATGGAACTTCCCGGACGCGGATTCAGCTTGGTCAGTTCGGCCGCAGCCGCATTATATTGTTCTTCTGTAATATTCAGTTTCTGAATAATCTTGTCTTTATTTTTGCGGGTGAAGTCCTCACAGCACTTTCCGATGATGTCCAGTTCAATCTGCTTGAGCGGAGAATCTTCTTTCCGGCGAATCTGGATAAGCAGACACTCTTGCAGACTTCTGGCACCGATGCCGGCAGGGTCAAAGTCCTGAATCACTGAAAGCACATGCTCCAGCTCTTCTGCGGAAGTGTAGACTCCCTGGTAAATAGCCAGTTCATCAAGAATCGTTTCAGTGGATTTACGCAGCAGTCCGTCGTCATCCAGTGAGCCGATAAGGTATTCACCTAATTGCTTCTGTTCTGGAGTGAGGTGTTGCATGTCGAGCTGTTCTTTCAACGTTTCGTAGAAAGATACGTTGTCTGAAAAAGGAATGTCTTCCGCCCGGTCTTCTTTGGAACGGTTGTTTTCCTGTAATTTGTAATCCGGAATATCGTCTTCCGTGCGGTAATCGCCCAGTTCGATGTCTTCACCTGAATCGGTATTAGGTTCTCCGTCTTGGTCAGTCGTATTGTACTCATCGTTGAGGGCATCGGAAGCGTCGGAAGTTTCTTTTCCTTCTTCGAGTGCCGGATTATCCAGCAATTCAGCGTGAATCCGTTCTTCCAACTCCAGAGTCGGAAGTTCCAGCAACTTGACAGCCAGTATCTGTTGGGGAGACAGGGTCTGTACTTGTTGTTGCGCCTGTGTCTGTACCTGACGTGAACCTTGTACCATTTTTATTGTTGTCTTGAGTTAACAGCGTGCAAAAATAATAATTAAAATGAACTTCAAAGAAAAAGGCAAAATTTTTAATATTGGAAACTGCTGCCTCCTAAGAACTCCCGTAGCAGGGAAGTTGGGGGCAATTCCTTGTCTTGTACGGAAACAAAATAGTTCAGGAAGCGGAGCAGACGGTGTGCTTCGGAGTATTCCGGACAACGGTTGGGCACCTTGCGCAAAACGGGTTCCACGTAGTCTTTTAATACAGCCAGTTCGAACAGCAGGGCCGAGTTGAACATGGCATCGGCATTTTCCTGATAGGGGAAAATCCATTTTTCTTCTCCGGCGCGTACACTTGGCCAGCGTGCGATGGTTTCCTCGGCCGAGTAGTTGCGGTACTTGTAATCGCGGATGATGCGTCGCAGCAGGCGATTGTCGGTTGTCGGGATGTAGTTGTGGTTGTCCAGCAGGATGGTGGTCAGTGCCGACACATACACTTTGTATTTGTTTTCGTTGGGAATGTGCGGAGTCAGTGCCGGATTCAGTGCATGGATACCTTCAATAATCAGTATCATGTGTTCATCTATCCGGAGTTTCTTACCGCTCATTTCTCTTTTTCCGGTGGTAAAGTTATAGCGTGGCAGTTCCACCTCTCCTCCATTGAGCAAGATGGTCAACTGTTCTTCGAAGAAGGGGAGGTCTACGGCATACAAGGATTCGAAGTCGTGTTTGCCGTTCTCGTCCAGCGGGGTATCGTTCCGGTTGACGAAATAGTCATCCAGTGAAATGGGGTAGGGCTTCAGGCCGTTGGTCATGAGCTGAATACTCAGTCGCTTGCTGAAAGTGGTTTTTCCGGAAGAGGACGGACCGGATATAAGTACGAGTTTTACCCGTTTCCCGTCTTGGTTGCGGTGGGTAATTTCATCGGCTATCTGGGCAATTTTCTTTTCCTGCAAGGCTTCCGATACGTTAATCAGGTCGGTAGCATGTCCGTGGTTGCAGGCCACATTCAAATCGCCCACCGTGCTGATGCCCAGAATCTGGTTCCAGCGGTGATATTCCTGGAACACTTCCAGCATTTTTTCCTGCTTCACCACCTCTTCCAGTTTGGTCGGGTTTTCACGGCTGGGGATACGCAGCAACAGTCCGTCGTAGTATTTTACAATGTCGAACAGGCGGATATATCCCGTACTTGGTACCAGGCTGCTATAATAACAGTCCACCGTGTCGCCCAATTGATAGTAGTAAGAATAAAGCTGACCGTAAGTGTCCAACAGTCGTGCCTTATCCATCATCCCTCGTTTTTCGAACAGACGAACTACTTCTTCCGTGTGACTTTCAGTGCGTGTGTAGGGAATATCGGCCGCGATGATTTCCTGCATTTTCTGTTTGATGCGCTGCACGTCATCCAGTCCGATGGTACGGTCGATATGCAGTTTGCAGAAATATCCCTTTGAGATGGGATGTTCCAGTGAAATACTGCCTTGCGGATAGAGCTCTTCTACCGCTTTGACCAGGATGAAAAGAGCGAACGGACATAAGTGCGCATGCCGGAAGAGCTGGTAATGTCAAGAAATTCAATGTCTTTATTGTAGTACACCCGGAAGTCGAGACTCTCTACCTTATTGTTGACTTTGGCGCTGACCGGACCGTAGGGCATGGCCAGATTAAAACCGTTATAAATATCCAAAAGTGAGCTTCCCTCCGGGAATTCTCTTGTCGAATTATTATTTTTGCAATATATTTGTAGCATAAATGTAATATGTGTTACTAACCTTGTGAATAGGCAGTTAATTTACTCATTAAACAATTAAAAGCCTCTTTCCAACTTAACTAATTACAAATGGAATATTCTTTTTATGATTTTTTAGCGCTTCTTGGATCACTGGCGCTGTTCCTTTATGGAATGAAAATCATGAGTGAGGGACTTCAGAAGTTTGCGGGCGACCGCCTTCGTAGTATTTTAACCGCAATGACCACAAACCGTGTGACGGGGGTGCTGACAGGTATGTTGATTACCGCTCTGATTCAGTCCTCTTCTGCTACAACCGTAATGGTGGTCAGCTTTGTAAACGCCGGCTTGCTGACGCTTTCCCAATCTATCGGGGTGATTATGGGAGCAAATATCGGAACTACGGTGACGGCTTGGATTATTTCAGCTCTTGGTTTTAAAGTTGATATATCTGCATTTTCTCTGCCACTTTAGCATTTGGTATTCCATTGCTTTTCTCTCAAAAAGTTCACGTAATCTGTCGGTGAGTTCATCTTCGGGTTTGCTTTTCTGTTCATGGGATTGAATCTGCTGAAAAGCAATGCACCTGATTTGAGTCATAACCCTGATATGCTGGCCTTTGTCCAGAATTATACGGACATGGGCTTTTTCTCTGTCTTGCTGTTCGTGTTGATTGGTACTGTGCTGACCATGATTGTGCAAGCTTCGGCGGCTACCATGGCCATTACGCTGATTATGTGTGCCAACGGATGGATTAGTTTTGAACTGGGAGCCGCTTTGGTATTAGGTGAGAATATCGGAACTACGATTACGGCTAACCTGGCTGCGTTGACTGCCAATACGCAGGCACGCCGTGCAGCCTTGGCGCATCTCATGTTTAATGTCTTCGGTGTGCTTTGGGTACTGATTTTGTTCGAGCCTTTCCTGTCGATGGTAGACTGGATAATTTCCGACTTTATGAACGTGAGCGAGGCAGACGGAGTGGCTGTATCTTTCAAACTGTCAGCTTTTCATACTTGCTTTAATGTGTGCAATGTGCTGCTGTTGATATGGTTCGTACATTTTATCGAGAAAACGGTCTGCAAGATTATTCCTCAAAAGGAGCAGGAGGAAGAATACCGTTTGCAGTTCATTACGGGCGGTATGCTTTCTACGGCCGAATTGTCCATTCTTCAGGCACGGAAAGAAATCAATCTGTTTGCTGAACGTATACAGCGTATGTTCCGCATGGTGCGTGACCTGTTGCATACGGAGAATGAAAATGATTTCAACAAGCTGTTCAGCCGGATTGAGAAGTATGAGAATATCAGTGACAACATGGAAGTGGAGATTGCCAACTACCTGACATTGGTTATCGGAAGGCAGATTGAGTTCTGAAAGTAAAGTACAGATTCGAGGTATGCTCCGCGAAGTCACAGAGATAGAGAGCATTGGTGACAGTTGCTATAATCTGGCTCGTACCATCAACCGGAAGCGTCGCGGAAATGAGGACTTCACGAATGCGCAATATGAACACATCACACAAATGTTCCAGTTGACAGACGATGCCCTGACACAGATGATTGCGCTGGTGAAGGATGTGCATCAGCAGGTGGATGTCAACAAGTCGTTCAATATCGAGACGGAAATCAACAATTATCGTAACCAGTTGAAGAACCAGAATGTGATTGACGTCAATGAAAAGAAATACGATTATCAGATGGGTGTACACTACATGGATATCATTGCCGAGTGTGAAAAATTAGGCGATTATGCGGTGAATGTGGTAGAGGCTCATCGGGATGTGAAGGAAAAGAAAGCTTGAAAATAAGAACCTCGACGTTCTCTAAAATTGGATAGGAACGTCGAGGTTTTTTGTATCAAATTGGGATATAAAAGCAAGGTTCATGATTATTTAAAAACTTGCTTCATTGGGCGACCAATCCATGCTTGTGGCTGTGTGAGTCCAAAGATGTAGGCAATGGTAGAGGCCGTGTCGAACTGCATCATACATTCTTTAAATTCTCCGTATTGTTTTACGTTCTTACCTGCAATGATAAAGGGGATTTCCATTTCTTGCAAGGTTTTTCCTCCATGTCCTTTCTTGATACCTCCGTGGTCAGCTGTGAGTATGATAATGGTGTCATCATAAATACCGGCTTTTTTGATAGCTTCTACGATGCGTCCTACATAAGTATCCAGCTCCTCGAGCTTTTGATAATAAGCTGGAGTGTCGTGCCCATCGTGGTGGCCCGTATGGTCAAGCTGATCAAAGCATACAGCAAGGAAAGTTGGTTTTTTGTCCATAATATATGTTTCGGCCATACTGCATAGCAGGTCGGGTTGTTTGTCATATCCAATAGCCTGTGCATAATGAGTAATTGCCAATGTGTCAACCAGGTACTTGATACCTTCCCATTCATACATACATCCTGTTTCAGCGTTTGGCTTTGCTTCTCGCAGAATAGAATATATGGTCGGAAAGATTCCGTGGTCGTTAGTAACCATGGATGGTATTTCGGGGGTGCGTGATCCCCATTCGGTGTAGCCATGGATTCAGGACCTGCTCCATTGAACATGGAAGCCCAGTTTACTGCGGAAGAAGAGGGTAATACGGAACGTTTTTTTAGTGTATAGCATCCTTTTTGCATTACCTCTTTAATGTGAGGAATAGAAGCTTTAGGTACACTGTAAGCACCCCATCCGTCAATGCCAATCATGACTACATGCTGAGCTTTCCATTTGGCAGCCTGGCATGGAAAAACTGCTGTAAAAATCAGGTAGCTTAGAATAAAAAATAGTTTTCTTTTCATATAAGATAACATTATAATAATCAGATTCCCGTGTCCACCGGATTCTTGTCCGGGAATAACGGACTATATAGTACAGTGCGTTTTAGTGTTTGAAGTTTTCCATCCTTCACGAACTCTTCTCCGCGTTCAGATAAATGACTGATCATTGCCTGGCGAAGTTCCTGTAATTTTTTACGGTATTTCTTTTCATGTACCACATTTCTCAATTCATGAGGGTCATTTATCAGGTCAAAAAGTTCTTCTTCTCCAGTATGGAAACGCCATACATATTTATTTTGCCGTTAGTCAGGGCACACCAGTAATTATCCGGACTATAGCAAGTGGCATGTTCCAGGTCGATGTATGTACGCCATGTTTCCCCTTTCATCAGACGGAACAGAGATTGTCCGTCCATGTCATGGGGAACTGTACCACCGGCAGCTTCCAGAAAAGTGGGAAGTAAGTCGCGAAGCTCAACCGGTGCATCTATTTTTCCTCCTTTATCAAACTGATATCCAGCAGGCCATTTTACAATATAGGGGATGTGTACGGAACCTTCATAAGGATAAGTCTTGCGCCAGTGGAAATGGTCGCCCAGCATGTCACCATGATCTGATACGTAACAGATGAGCGCATTGTCATACATACCTTCTTCTTTCAAGGCCTCGATTACTTTCCCGATTTCTTCATCAATGAAAGTCACATTGGCGTAATAGTGACGGCGTGAGTTCTTTGCATATTCTTCACCAAAGTTTCCGAAGGCAGCATCCTTGGGGGTATCTTCTACTTTTGTCAGACGGGCATAGTCTTTCTCTTTGCACCACTCTCCAATGAATGGAGCCGGTACGTCACGTTCTTTGTATAAATCAGACAGACGCTGGGGCGGATCATACGGACTATGCGGACGGGCAAAGAGACCTTCAGGAAAAGAGGCTGTCTGTTGCCCTTCTTATGGTTATGAATCATCTCACAGGCCATCTCTCCGGTCCATGCGGTAGGATGAAGTTCCTCGGGCAGTTTATATTCTGCTGCGCCATGGTCATTCCATCCGATGCCTGTACTGTCTGGGTTAAGTCCCGGAGCCTGCATCTGAAACCACAGGCGGTAATCGCTGATGAAGTCTTTTGTCTCTACGCGGCCGCTTTCATCGACGAGTGTACCATGGAATCCATGTAATGCTTTTTGCGGGAACCAGGTGCATTTTCCCGACTACCGAAAGTAAAATAATTCAAGTCACGTAACATCTGGGGCATTTCATAACGGTACTGGCTGCCTACTCTTCCATATCCTAGCATGCCATGATGCCAGGGGGACAGGCCTGTGAGCAGACCGGAACGGGCCGGTGTACTGCTGGGAGCAGAGGAGTAGCCGTTAGTAAACAAAGTACCATCTTGCGCCAGTGCATCCAGATTCGGGGTGATGACGGAGGGATTGCCCATGCAGTTCAGGGCGTCACCTCGATGTTGGTCCGATACTATCAGGATGATATGCGGCTGTTGGGCCATAAGGTATGAGGAAGACTGCATGTTCCTGTACCCAGTACGATTGCGGAATAGAAAATTCGGTTTGTTTTCATGGCTTATTGTAGAGTGAATGATTGAGTAGCTCCTGCATAAATCGGATTTTCTGCAGGCTGCATGCGAATGGTATATGCTTTTTTCTTCCGAGGCTGTATGATGACATTAATAGCTTGCCCTGTTTGTCCTGGGTCGGCTATATGCAGAACAGGAGCGTGTCCTTTGCTTTGGTTAATCATCAATGTGCAAGGTTTATCTACTTCAATGGACATCTCCTTGTGCTGAAACGACCGGCACGATAGAACACTATCTGCCAGATATGAAGTCCTTTGTGTCTGACAGCCTGTATATTAGCATCATTTTGAAGAATTTCCACAAGATTGTTACGATTGTATTTTTTTACTGCTTCGGGAGTATTTTTATCAGGTAGTACTATATATGCATAGCTTCCGGATTTAGGTTGCAGACCGTGGTCTATACATACGGTGAAACGTCGTTTTGTATTTCTTCTTTCCGGTCGATACTATGGTTGATATCGTACCAAGTACCACTCTGTATTTGCTGACCGGCCACAATGTTTCCTCCTTTCGGGAATAGATAACCTATGCCATCATGCCATATCCATTCAGGATTTTTATAATGTTTTTCTCCTCGTTCCATGGATTGCATCTTTCCGGAAAGAGAAATAGATGCCGGTTCAGATGATGCAAGGCATTGGTTGACTGTGGTATATACTTTTTCAGAAGCTGTAGAAGAAATGTTTGCTCCCAGGCATACGATTTCTTCATCAAAGAAAAACCAGGCCTTGTGTGCTCCAGTCTGTATGTCTTTGTAATTATCCATGTAGCGGTAGGTCGTAATTCCGTATAAACTGTCGGACACCCCTCCGGCGAAATCAGAAGTTCCCGGTGTTTGCCAGTCGCTGGCTGCAAGTGGAATTTCTTTCAGTTGCGGGGCTGTAGTACCTGGAATACGGCTCCAGTTCCACGATGGGAAAATACCCTCATATTCATTTCCCCTTTGTACGATATTGGTACATCCGTCGGACATGAAGTAAGTTTTCAGGTTTTCTCCATTGCCATATTCACAACGGGCGGTACGATTGGAAACCAGTCGCACATCGAAGGTGTATTCTGGACGTACATGTAGTGAATAATCTCCGCGGAAATAATGTGTATGTTGAGGCTTGATGCATAATTAGCCGGTTTTTCCTCTTTCAAGCGTGAAATGATTTCTCTGAATTCCTGTGCATGAGCTGTATCCAAAATTTCCATACGTTGTGCAAATAAGGCTGTATGCGATTTGTCGGGAACGCCTGGGCGACTCACACTGCGTCCCATGACATCAAACAACATGTATTTTCCTCGTATGGTCGGATAATATGTTTTCCGCATGAATTTGCTGATGAGGTCCAGTTTCTCCTGAGGTATGGCAAAGCGTGTGCCTCGTGTGTACATGGCCACCTGAGTGACTCCTTTCAGTATTTCATCTCCATATCCTCCGATATACAATTGTTGTCCGTGTTGAAAGTTGCTGTTGTCATGCTGAAATCCTCTTTTGTAGTGTAGACTACCGGGTTATAGACATTTTCCAGTGCAAACTCTAGCGTTTCGGTATCTTTGGAAAGGCATGCGCGATAAATCCAGTGGAGGGCAATGTCTGTGCGGTTGGCTCCCGTCCATTTGGCCGGATTCCCTCCATCTTTTTATACGTTCCAATAGTTTACTTTCCAATTCATGAGGAAGTTGTTTCTTGCCGGTACGCATCTGAATGAGTAACACACCTAAAGCCTGTGGCTCTGCAATCTGATTGTACCACCAGTTATGGCACCATGGATTTCGTTCATGCCAGTACTCAAGTCCTTTTTCTATCTTATTATACAAATCCTCATTCTGATAATATCTGTTCTCGGGATTAGTATAGGCAAAAACAAAGTCCGAAATGCGGTTGATATGTACCAGTGGAGGCCAGTTGGTACGCTGGATGCTGGCATAATCCACATCGGTGAAGGAGCCGTTTTGAGCGTTATACTTTTCCAGTCCTTGTGTGATGTCAGGATTTGCGCAAAATCCTGTCGTATTTTTGCATTAATGCTTCAAACTCGTTTTCTTGCGAGATGTGTTGGGCCTGGATAACACAGGAATCTCCCAGCCAGAAGCAGAAATTAAAGTAGTGTAAGAACTTTTCTCATAATAGATAGATGAAGTGTTTTTATGGTATAAAGATAATAAAATGGGGCTGTACTTCAAAACTTTCATTCGTAAGTACAGCCCGCAGTTTATGGGGTCTTATTTCCTGATTTATTGATTCCAGCCAGGATTATTGCCTAAGTTTGGATTGGCAGCAGTTGCAGAGGCGGGTATAGGACGCAGATAGTCTTTTTCTGGATTGAAAGAGCGTTTTCTGCGGCATAGTTGGTACCTCCGTATGCATCAATATACTGTTTGCCATTTACTGTTACTACATAAATCGGGTTTTTCCCTGCTTCAGGAGTTCCAGCCTTAGTAATGTCAATTTTTGTTTCTCCAGTTTCTTCATCTTTATGGCCATAACGTGGATCACTGAATGCTGAATCTTCCAGACGCATACCTAATACACGGTCTTTCAGCTTGTCTCCCCATGCCCAGCGCATCAAGTCCTGATAGCGCAAATATTCAAAACTGAGTTCCACACGACGTTCACGTCTGATTTCAATCAATAATGAAGAAGTCCATAACCGGCATATTTAGGTCCATTTCTGGATTCTCAGTCAGGTGAGGCATATTTACGCGGTCGCGAAGTACATTAATGGTTTTATTCAATACCTCTTGTGTACATTCTCCTTGTTCTGCTTTAGCTTCAGCATAGTTTAATAATACTTCGGCATAACGGAACAACGGATAGTCGTGAGTTTCAGCGTCAAATCCTTTTTTATCTTGTTCACGAATGTAATATTTGATAGGATGATACCCTGTCAGTGTTGGCCAGTTGGTCATATTACCCAAACGAGGGTAGGTGAATTTTCCTAAATTGGCATCTTTGAATAGAGCTTTGGCTGCATTGTTTCCTGGAGCGAGGAATGTCTGACTCAGACGTGGGTCACGATTTGTAAACTCTTCTTCAGGTGTTTCGTCGCTGTAAGCATTGTCTTGAGCGGCTATTGCCACAGGATTAGCAACTTTTTGTCCATTCTTTTCGTATACACATAAGAAGTCATCTACGAAATCTTTTGTACCTCCATTTCTCAAGTTCACGGTGTAACCGCACATACGGTGACGTTTTAGTCCTGCTTCGTATTTACGATAGAAGATAACTTCTTTATTGTTTGATAAGTCGTCAGTAGTAAATAATTGGGTATAGTCACTTTCGGGATTTCCTGTGTTGTAGATTTCATATCCCATTCCCATCAATTCTTCACTTGCGGCTATACATGCATCTAAGAATTCTTTTTCATCTCCTAAATTGTGGTATTTCCGGTAAGTTCCTTCGTAAAGGCCAATGCGTGATTTCAAAGCAAGAGCAGCTCCTTTTGTCAGGCGGTTGTCCCCCCATTTTTCTGCAGGAAGGTAGGTACAAGCATCGCTGATGTCCTTAAGTACCTGCTTCATGACTTCTTTGCGTGGAGTACGTTCTCCCATGAGGATATCCATATCTTGTTCTGTCAGTGATTTGGTGATCAATGGAACATCTCCGTAGTTCTGAACCATATAGAAATAGAACCATGCTCTGAAGAACAAGGCTTCACCGAGGTAAGCTTGTATTTCACTTTCTGAACCTTGTGCTTTCTGGTAGTTTTCCAGGAATATATTGATACGGCGTAAAGTTGCCAGTCCCAGCTTGCATAATTAGGGTTCCCGTTAGGCTGGTTTTCGATACCTGCAGCTACGGCAGCAGCCCAAGTCTGGCTGGCATCCATAGTGGCAAAGTTGTCTGACATTGCTTCCATAGAGTAAGGACCTGTTACTTTTACAGAATAGGCATCGCTATGGAAACCTATCATGAAACGATAGGTTCCATTGCTCGCAGCCTGGTTGTAAATTCCGTTACAATATGACTCAAGGTCGCTGGTAGTACGCCAGAATACGTCTCCGGTCAGGTTGTTGGTAGGAGTGCGATCCAAAAAAGAATCGTTACAAGCCGTCAATGAAAAGGCTGCTCCTATAAGCATATATTTATATAAAGATTTCATAAGTATTATTTGTTAGAAAGTTAGATTAACACCAAATGAATAAGTTCTCATGAATGGGTAAAGCATAACACCGTTTCCACTTGCTGCTTCCGGGTCATACGGACCTTTGATTTTGCTGAACTCGAACAAGTTTTCTCCGCTTACGTAGATAGAAGCGTTTGCTAAATGAATCTTGTTGATCCATTGTTTAGGCAAGTTCCATCCAAGAGTGATGTTCTTCATACGGCAATATGCAGCATTCTGTAAGTAGCGGTCAGTCTGTACATTTCTGTTTCTAGCATCTGTTGCACGAGCAATTGGTAAGTATGCTCCAGGGTTTTCAGGCGTCCAAGAATCGTATACATGCCATTTCTGTGCATTATAATACTGGGTTGCAGCAGGCCAGAAAGCTTCGTCACCCGGCCAGAAGTCACGTTTGCCAACTCCTTGCATGAAGATATTCAAGTAGTAATCTTTATATGTAAAGTTGGCTGTGATACCATATTGATAACGCGGGGTTGTATTACCAATCACTTCTTTATCGCCATGATCTGCTAATGTACCGTTTCCGTCATCAATTACTCCATTTCCATCCAGGTCTTTGACTTTAATATCTCCAGCTCCCCATTGTACATTGGCAATATCCTTTTGGCTATACCATTCTGCAGCTTCTTCGTTGCTCTGGAAAAGGCCTTCTACACGGTATCCCCAAATATCGCCCACTTTCTTTCCTTCGTAATAAGTGCTGATATCTCCACTAGGATTGCTGTATTTAGTGATTTCTGCTTGTGAGTCAGAAAGAATAAAGCCCAAGTCGTATGAGAAGTTATCACCGATACGATCTCTCCATGTCAAGCTGAACTCCCATCCTCTTGTTTTCAACTCAGCAGCGTTAGCAGGAGGAGCACTTGTTCCCAGTACGGCCGGATATGCTACTTTAATTAACATGTCGGATGTGTACGTACATAATAATCAAAGCTCATGTCCAAACGTTGATTCAGGAATGTGGCATCCACACCGAAGTTCATGGTGGTTACTTTTTCCCAAGTCAGGTCTGAACTTACCAAATTACCCGGGTTGATAACAGTGGCGTATTCGCTACCGAACAACCAGTAATTAGAAGTTCCCTGGCTCATGAACGGAATGTATGGATAGTATTTTGTATTTCCACTCCAGTCACTTGAAGAAATAAGCTGGTTTCCTAAGATACCGTATGTGGCACGTAGTTTCAAGTTGTCCAACCATCCGCGAGTTCCTTCCATGAACTTTCTTCACTGACACGCCAAGCTGCAGAGAAAGAAGGGAGGAATACGAAACGATTGTCTGAAGGGAAACGTGATGTTCCATCATATCGTCCGTTTAATTCAAATAGGTAACGGTCATTGTAGATATAATTCAAACGGAAGAATGCACCACGCAATGCCCATTCGTAACCATCCTGTGTGGTTTCATGATTACCGGAGCCAAGACCTAATGAAGGCTTTTCACCACTTAAAATGTCGTATCTCTTACCACTGAAGGTTGAATATTTGGTAAGCTCCTGGTTGAAACCAATCATGGCCTCAGGTAATGTTTCTCTGCGAATGTATTTTCGTAGTCTGTATAAGCGTTGAAAGAATAATAGCTCTTATTATAATTTGTCATCTTATAGTAATTCGTAGAGGTACGGCCGTATGTTCTATTGAATGAACTGTCAAAGAACTCAATAGGCTTGGAGTGTTCGGAAGCTTTCTTGTAGTTGAGGTTGTAGTTGAAATCTACATGTGCTTTCCATCCTTTCAAAATATCAAAATCTGCACTTGCTGTTAACCAAATGTCATGTTGGTCGTATTTGTTGCGACCACCGTTCTGCAGGATGGAATATGAATTGTTTTCTGAATATAATCCTTCAAAATCATCCAATTCCGGGTATCTTGGGTCTTTTGTCCAAGGCTTGATGAAATCTGTAGGTAATGAATAGATGACACGCTTCCATACGTCTTTACCATCGTATGTAAACGGCTTGTCTTGTGTACTGTAGTTATACAGTGCTTTAAATCCTAATTTCATCCATTTGGTTGTCTGGTTCTCTACATTTAAACGCGTATTTAATTGTTTGAAATTGTCATCACCTACTTTGTAGAGTCCTTCCTGGTTCAGATAACCTATAGATGTATAGAAACGGGTTTTCTCACTACCGCCGGAAATATTGATATTATGACGCTGTGTAGGAGCTACATTTTTAATCATAATATCTTTGAAATCTGAATAGCCATAGTAGTAAAGCTGTCCATTCAACACCTCATATTCGGGGTTATTGTTCGGATCGGCTTCATACGCTTTCATTTTTTCGATAGTCTCATCACGGTATTTGGTCGGAGCGTTACCATTGATACAAGCCTGGTTCATCCATTCTGCAAATTGTGATTGGCTGGTAATAAATTCAGGCATGATAGACGGTTTCGCAAATGAGAAGTTACCGGAATAGCTGATGTTGGTTTTTTCTGCTTTGCTAGGGTTCTTGGTAGTAACTAAAACCACACCAAACGCAGCACGTACACCATAGATAGCAGATGCAGCGGCATCTTTTAAAACAGTAACGTTTGCAATATCATTAGGGTTAACCAAATCCAGGCTCATTTCTACTCCATCGACCAGGATCAAAGGACTACCACCATTGATAGAAGTTGTTCCACGAACGTTGATAGAAGCACCCTGTCCGGGTTCTCCACTGGTATTCGTAATCTGGAGGTTAGGAATTGTTCCTTGTAAAGCACTTGTGGTACTTGTGATAGGGCGAGATTCCAGTACTTTTGAGTCAATCTGACCCACGGAACCTGTCAGGTTTACTTTTTCTGTGAACCATAACCAACGACTACAACTTCTTCCAGTGTTTCGGAATCTTCGCTTAATTGAACAGTGAAATCCGTTTTTCCAGCTACTTTTATTTCTTTAGTCTGGTAGCCGATGAAAGAGATTTGTAGGATGGCACCTTCCGGTACATTTGACAAGGTAAATTTTCCATCGAAGTCTGTAATTACTCCGTTGGTTGTTCCTTTTACCAAAACGTTTGCTCCAATAACCGGACCTACGTTATCCGTTACAACTCCGGTTACAGTTTTTCCTGTCTGTTGAATTGTCCAGGTAACATCATTCTCGGAGTGAATACCCTTGTCTGTTGAACTTGCCGCGATTCCAATACTTGGAAGTGTACATAGGGCACAGACAAAAAACTTTTTTCGAAAAATCAGAAGAGGTTTTTCTTTTCATAATAGATTAATGTTAGATTAAGATTTTTCAACTGTCTTTGCAGAATTAAGTATATAGTTACTATTTTATGTTTTTATAGTTTATAGGTCATGTGTATAAAGGCTCGGGGTACAAAAAGTGTAGTACTCAATGTAAAGATGTTTTTGCTTTTCATATTACACGGGATAATTTAGTTTTAACAAAAAGTGTTTATTTCTAAAATAGCCTTATACGTAAGGTCAATCAGAACGTTGCAAATGTAAAATCTTTAAAATTGTTTGCTTTCTTTAATTTTCTGAGATGTCTCTACTTTAATATCTTCGGACGATTTTGTACAGTATTTTGGATGTTTAGTGTATAAAAACAATGAAAAAGGATGAATTTTAACGTCTGTGACAGATTTCTTATGTATGATATTTTAGCTTGTACGATAGGAGAAAATGAAAGATGAAGGTTATGTATGGGAAGGATGACAGAACATAATTTGTTTTTGAGAATAGGACAAGTTATATTTTACTTTTCTTGTCTAAAAATAAATGCGTCGTTTTTACTATTCTATAGGTTTTAGGTATGAACTATTTGTTTCTGATGAGGGAAACATGGAAACGTCCTTGGAAGGGGGTATGCTTTTCCAAGGACGTTTGCCAGCTATGTTATAAAGAAAATGTATTTAAATGGAATTTGTTTTTTCTCCTTTTCCGCGTACACTTTGCGGAGGATTCCGAAGAAGTTTTTGAATAATTTGCTGAAGTAACGTGGAGATGAGAATCCCACTTGCATGGATACTTCTGAAATATTTAGTTCCGGATGTTCTTTCAGAAGGGACATAGCTTCTTCTAGTTTGATTTTTAGAATAAATTCGTTGGGCGGAAGACCAACCAACTGCTTGAATTTAGTATATAGTTTGCTACGGCCCATGCAAAGAGCGTTGGCCAAGCTTGCTACATCAAAATCAGGATTTGTAAAGTTCTCGCGTATAATGTCAATGCATTTCTGCAATAACTTTCTGTCACTTTCACTGATGGCATCTTCGGCACTTGTTTCGGGTATTGCCTTATTGGTGTAATAAGCCTTCAAACGACTTTTGTTTTTCAGTAAATTGCGGCAACGTGCCAGTAACATTCTGATATCAAACGGTTTGATGATGTAGTCATCTATTCCAAAACGGAATGCTTCTATCATTGTTCGGTAGACATCTGACCTGTGATGAGAATCACAGATACCTGGGCCAGTTCAATGTTATTTTTATTTTATAGCATAATTCTTTTCCGGACATTTCAGGAATAATCAGTCTGTAATGACCAGTCAGGTTGAATTCCTGTGCTTTTTCCCAGCCCTCTTTTCCGTTATGAACACATACACTCATAGGTCGTTTCCAAAGCTTCTTTTAAGATTGAGCATAACTCTTCGTTCTCTTCGACTAATAACAGTATGGGCTTCTCTTTTTCGTTATGTTCTTCTGAAGGCTCCATTTCTTTTTCATCGGTTTCTTCTGCAAAAGCAGGAATTGGAGGAAGTTCAGTTTCCTGTGAAAGAATGACTGGTTCTTCTGTGGCTTGAACCAGTTCATCTGGACTGAAATGTGACTGGCCGAGGGGCAAGTGGATGGTAAACAGGCTTCCTTCTCCCAGTTTACTGGTTGCCAGGATTGTACCATGATGTAGTTTTATGATATTTTGGGCAATAGATAATCCGATACCCGTACCGGTAGGCACGTTACCTGAATTATTTTTGCTGATAGAACCGTTCAAATATTTGCGTAAGGTCTTTTTCTGCTATTCCACATCCTGTATCGGCTACGGTGATGACAGCCTGGTTCTTGATTTTCCGGATGCTTACGGTGATAGTTCCTTTGGATGGAGTATATTTTAAGGCATTTAATAGAAGATTGGATATTACTTTTTGCATTTGTAAAGGATCAATCCATATCGGTAAATGCTCTGTTAGTGCATCTATCTTGAAGTTTATTTCTTTTTGGTGTGCATATTCAATAAATGGCAGACAAGTCTGCTTGATAAATTCCACCAGCTCCTGTTCTTCCACTCGTAGTGTGACGCATCCTTGTTCTTGTTTGCGGAAATCTAATAATTCGGATATGAGTCTCCGCATATTCCATGCATTTTTATAGATGCGTACCAATCGGTTATGAACAGTATTCTGTAAGTTTTCCGTTTGGATTAAGGCTTCCAGCTGTCCTAGAATTAAGGTTAGCGGAGTTCTGAATTCATGAGATACATTGGTGAAAAGTCGATTTTCATTTGATTGATGGCCTCAATATGTTCTTTTTCCTTTTGTGCTGAGGCTAGCGAAGCACGTAGTTTGGTTTGCCGTATGATAAAGGAAAGAAAAACGAATATCAGACCTCCTATAATACAGGTATATAATAAATAAGCCCAGATGCTGGCATAGAAAGGAGGAGCCACATGAATATTCAGACAGGCCTCTTTTACCTGACCTTTTCCAGAGATAACCGGACGAACCTTTAATGTATAGTTTCCCGGTGGAAGATTGGTGTAGGTGATATGCTTTCCCTGCATGCGGTTCCAACTTTGGTCGAATCCTTCTAAGGTGTATTCAAAACTGGAATACACGTCGTCTATGTAGCTGTATGTGGCTATTTCAATTGTAAGGTTATTTTGATTATGTTTTAAATGAATTTCTCTAGTTTGGTCTAATATAGAGGATAATATACCGGTTTCATCTCCAGGCCGTATTGTATTATTGAAGACGGAAAGTTGGTCAAAATGTGGATGTGGGGGTAGTGTTTCGGTTGTCTCTTTTTTAAGAACAGCCATACCGTTAGTTCCTCCTATATATAAATAGCCTCTTTTGTCTCTAAACAGGCAAGAGCCCAAACTATAGCTTTGATTGAAAAGTCTGTAGGTATTTTCTATAGTTTCTGTTTGTGTGTTAAATAAGGAAATGTCATTTCCATGAATAAGATACAGACAGTTTTTGGCTTTAGATTCTCCGATATAATAACAAAAATTACTTAGAAGTGATTGGTTCTGTATATTGTATTGCTTGAATGTATCCTCTTTTCGTTGATAATGGAACATACCAGCTCCAGTAGTTCCTACATAAATTTCTCCGTATCTGTCTTCAAAAATATGAGATACACCTCCAGAGGAAAGAGGAGCTGCCAGATATTTTGTAATGTGTGAAGTGGTGAGATCTATGCAAATGACTCCTCCACGCGACAATCCCAGCCATAAGTGATTATGACTATCGAGTAAGAAGTCTCATAGGTAAAAGATTTTTTTACTAATTGATTAATTGGGGGGTCTTGACTGATTTCAGAAAACTTTTCTGTTTTTTGTCCATGTATACGATTCCTCCCTGAGTAAGCAGTAGCAATCCTTCTCGATAAGGTTGGATGCTGTTTACGATGTCATGGGGAAGGGAATTAGGATTTCCTTGTTGGTGATGTAAGCTATGTCCCCGTTTAGTTCGGGTGTCAAATATATAAAGTCCGCCAAAATGTGTTCCTACATACAATATCTCTGTTGTAGGGTCAAAATAAATAGACTTTAAGTTGTTGCTACCTATACTTTGGGGATTTCCGGGTTGGTGTGTATAATGAGTGAATTTCCCAGTTTGCAAATTTAGTTGATTAAGTCCGCCTCCTTCGGTACAGATCCACAGGTTGCCAGATAGATCCTCGGTCATTTTACTGACTACGGGAAAGTTAAGCCAGTCTGTTCGAAGCGGATTGGCGTGGTAGAAATAATTTTTTCTGGGGTTGGATTAAAAATGTTTACTCCTCCAAAGTAAGTCCCAGCCCAAATATTGCCTTGTTTGTCTTTATAAAGGTCAAGAATGGAGTTGTGGCTTAAAGTATTAGGAGAGTCTCCGTATTCCACGTAGTGACTCCATGAGTCGGTTTGAGAATGATAGCAATCTAAGCCTCTAAAGGTCCCGATCCATATATTCCCGAAGTTGTCTTCAGTGATGCTGCGTATTTGATCATCAGATAACTTGCCTTCTGCATTAGTATAGTGAGTGGTAATATGGCGTGAAGGAGAGATACGATATACTCCACTCCAGCTTCCTATCCATATATTATTGGAATGGTCTACAAATATACATCTGGCATCATTGTTGAATGTAGCGAATTCAATTTGTTGGGAAGCATTTTTACGTGGAATAGCGAACAAGTGTGTAGGACTTATAGCCATATTGTATCATTTTTACATAAAGACGAGTTGCCTGACGGAGATGTGATGGAAATGAAGTGAATTGTTTCAATTGTTTTCCTGCTCGGTACAATAATAGATGCCATTTTCACAGGCTGCCCATAAGGTATCTTGTTCACAAAAAAGGCTTTTTACCCCTTTTTCAATCAGAATAGTGAACTTTTCTTGATGCAAGTCAAAGCTGCATACCTTTCCTTGCGTTTTTACATAGAGTTTTCCTTTTTTGTTACCGCATATTTGATCGATTCCGTCTGTGGAAAAAGCCTGGAATTCTGCAGGAATGGAGTAACTGCTGACACTAGTACCGTTGTAACGATTCAATCCTTCACTGGTTCCCAGCCATATAGCTCCTATCTCGTCTTGATAAATGGTTTGTATGCGGATTTGCGATAGCCCGTCCGCAATACCTAAATGTTTGAAGTAAAGATTCTGAGCCTGGCATGTAAAAATGAATAGCAATCCAATAATTCCTGATGCGATGTTCTTCATAACCCTGTTAATAACTTTTACATAACTACAAAGTAAGAAAAAAGTATCGGAAAAAGGACTTTCAATGAAAAAAGAGATAAGCTTTTGATGGAATGGAAAAAGAAGGCTAAATTCGTCCGAAGAATGTGTCTTATTCGTCCAAAAGGAGAAAAGGTTGGCAGATTCCATACAGAGAGTTAAGGATGGGGAGATTTTTCCTTGCTATTTTTGTGATGGATAAAATGTTACGATGGATCTTACTCATTGATTAAGAAATACGAGAGACTAAAATCGAAATTAGAAACCCTAAAAGAAGCCGATGACAAGTATAAGGCTACTTTAACTTAAAGAAAAACTATGAAACATTTTTGGATGTGTGCCTGTCTGTTGTTTTCAACCCTCACAGTTTGGGGACAGACGAATTTCAGAAAATCGGAAATAAAGGAAGTAATGAAGCGTGTGGCCGACTGGCAGATAGCTAATCCGGACCAACGTCATGAACATGGTGATTTGGATTAGACCAATGCGGCGTTGTACATGGGTATGATAGACTGGGCAGAGCTGACAGAAGGGAGGATGGTAACCGAACATATTATGACTGGCTTCTGAAGATAGGAAGACGCAATCATTTTCAGATGGGGAAATGGATGTACCATGCCGACTTTATTGCCGTAGGTCAGCCTTTCATTGATTTGTATCAGAAATATAAGGAACAGAAAATGATTACACCTGTAATGGCACGAGCCAACTGGGTGGTAGAGAATATGCCGATGGCTTCCATGCAGTTGGATTATGGCAAGATGGAACCTTGACCACGCTGGTCATGGTGCGATGCGTTGTTTATGGCACCTCCAGTGTATGCTAAACTTACGGGCAGACTTGGGACAGAAAGTTACCTTGATTTTAATGAATCCG
>ENA-OQHP01000038-OQHP01000038.1-human-gut-metagenome-genome-assembly--contig:-NODE-38-length-40233-cov-2.390465_pt1 | contig 40233 bp, 56 predicted proteins | sample MGYA00242563_ERZ504717 | MGnify/ENA primary metagenome ERZ504717 (study PRJEB26092, sample SAMD00036212) | human gut metagenome | host: Homo sapiens | study: EMG produced TPA metagenomics assembly of... | reverse complement strand
CGACTCTTACGGCATCATATATGGAAAAATCTAATATTGTTTCGCCATTAGGACCTATTCCCTCCAGCTGTTTCAATCCACCATATTTATTCCCCATAGTGGCCGCGAGTACAATCAAGGTCATAGCCATTTAATCTCTCTATTAATTCTAATGCAAAAATAAGCATAAAAATTGAATTTACGGACAAGAACAATGGATTTCTTTCTAATAAAAAGTCCGAAGCTGTGCTCCGGACTTCTGAATCGGTTTATTTTAACGATGAAGTGAATTTATTCTATTCCAAACAAAACACCCAAGCCTTTGTCTACACCTGAAAATCCCATGAATGCCATTGCCAGCAGACCGGCAGTAACCAATGCGATAGCCATTCCCTGCATTCCTTTAGGTATATTCACCAAACTTAATTGTTCACGGATACCTGCAAACAACACCATAGCCAAAGCAAAACCAAGAGCTGTAGAGAAGGCATAAACCACCCCCGTCAACAAATCAAAGTCTTTCTGGATTACCAAAATAGCCACACCCAGAATACAGCAGTTAGTAGTAATCAACGGAAGAAAGACTCCTAATGCCTGATAAAGGGCGGGAGATACCTTCTTCAAAATGATTTCCACCATCTGTACCAATGCTGCAATGACAAGGATAAATGCAATGGTCTGCAAATATTCCAACCCGAAAGCATCGAGCACGAATTTCTGGATAAGATAGGTAACAATGGTAGCGATGGTAAGCACGAATGCAACAGCCGCTCCCATACCCGTAGCTGTCTCAACTTTCTTGGATACACCGAGGAATGGACAAATACCCAAGAATTGTGACAACACAATGTTGTTCACAAATATAGCGGTGATAAATATCAATATATATTCCATTTTCTTACTTTTTACGGGTTATGCTTTCTTCAGTTTATTCACAATCGCAATAAGGTAACCCAATGCAATGAAGGCTCCCGGTGCGAGAACGAAAATCAACATTCCGTATTGCTCCGGCATAATAGCGATATCAAACAATTTACCTGTACCAAGGAACTCACGTACACCACCAAGGATGGTCAATGCAAGTGTAAATCCTAGTCCCATACCCAATCCGTCAAAGAATGAAGGAACAGGACCGTTCTTTGCGGCAAACGCTTCGGCGCGTCCCAGCAAGATACAGTTTACCACAATCAACGGAATAAACAATCCCAAAGTAGCATACAGCGCCGGCACATATGCCTGCATAATCATCTGCAACAAGGTTACAAATGATGCTATAACCACAATGAATGCAGGAATACGCACCATATCAGGAATCAGATTCTTGATAGATGAAATTACCACATTCGAACAAATCAACACAAACATGGTTGCCAGTCCCATACCCATACCATTGATGGCAGAAGAAGTGGTTCCCAATGTAGGACACATACCCAAAAGGAGTACAAACGTAGGATTCTCTTTGACAATCCCGTTCATCAATACTTTAAAATTATTCATAGTCTGCTCCTTCCTTATTTTTTGTTTTTACAATCTTGCTTTGGGCATTCTGCTTTTTTACAGTCCGCCTTGTCGCAGTTAGCAGGATCACATTTACCACCACAAGCAGCTTTGCAGGCAGCAGAGTCACAGGCTTGTCCGCAACAATCCTGAGTTCCCTCACATTGTGCCTTAGCTGCTTTGGGGGCATCGGCAGCAGTTTCAGACACCTGCTGTGTCGCACCGCTGGAACCATCCACATTTTGGCCACTATATGCCGCATAAGCATTATTCACAGCTTTCAGAAAAGCACGTGTCGTGATAGTAGAAGCAGTGATTGCATCTATCTGACCGCCATCTTTATTTACAACCAATGCTTTCTGTCCCGGATTCATACCAGTAATATCGCCTTTGCCGCCTTTCTTAAACCAATCGGCTGCCTTTGATCCCAGTCCCGGAGTTTCTGCATGACTCAACAAAGAATAGTCTATAATATTGCCCTCTTTATCGAAACCTACCAATACATTCAACGCACCACCAAAACCATTTGCAGAAGACTCTACGGCTGCACCAATAAATTCTCCTCCTTTGGTTGCTTTATATATCTTATAAGTAACGCCTTCCAATTCTATGGTTTCAGGAGCTTCGGCAGGATTATTGTCAAATCCCGGAACTACGATAGCAATGGCATCACTCAAAGCTTGGCATTAGCCTGTGCAATGGGTTCCTTTGTCAACTCATTCACATAACCCAGCAATGCTCCGGCTACCACGGTTACGCCTGTCAGCACGATAACCATGTTTTTCAAAGATGATTCTAGTTTTTTCATTTCTTCACGACCTCCCCGAATCTTTTAGGTTTACAATAAGTATTGATTAACGGAGTGAATGCGTTCATAATGAATATAGCGAAAGACATACCTTCGGGATATGCACCGAACAAACGGATAACCACGGTCAGGAAACCGATAGCCACACCGTAAATAATCATACCTTTATGAGTCATAGGCGAAGTAACATAGTCGGTTGCCATGAAAATAGCTCCCAACATCAAACCACCTGTAAACAAGTGAGCCAACGGAGATGCGTAAGCAACCGGATCAACCAAATGCATCAGCCCGGAAAATACAAATACTGTCACCAGAATAGATACAGGAATATGCCAGGAAATAATCTTTTTCCATAGCATATATCCCAGACCAAGCAATAAAGTCAATGCACTCACCTCACCTAGTGAACCCGGGTTATTACCCAGAAACAGACTTAATGTATCGGGCAACTGACCTAAAGCATTTGCATCACCCTTTACAGCCATTTTCATCAATGCCAGCGGAGTAGCACCGGTTTCAGCATCGGTATAACTTCCCCATTGTTGAACCAACGGCCATGAAGTCATCTGCACAGGAAAAGAAATCAGCAGGAAGATACGACCTACCAGCGCGGGATTGAAAGGATTACAACCCAATCCGCCGAAAGTCATCTTGCCCACACCGATTGCCACCAACGCACCGATGATAATAATCCAAAGCGGCAAGTTGGAAGGCAGATTGAATGCCAGCAACACACCGGTTATAATAGCCGAACCATCACAGATGGTAGAGCGTTCTCTCTTCAAAATAAACTTGGTAATCGCCCATTCGAAGAATACACAGGCGGCAACCGAGGTCAAGGTCACCACCACGGCGCCCAGTCCGAACATATAAAATGACACCAGCAACGCAGGTATCAACGCAATGAGTACACCATACATATTCTTCTGTATGCTGTCACCGCTATGAACGTGAGGCGATAATGATACTATTAATTTATTAGCCATACTATTTTGTCGAATTATTTTTTAGCATTACGTGCACGGATGATACCGCCTACTGTGCCCTTACCCAAACGGATATAGTCCAGCAAATAACGATGAGACGGACATGTAAACTGACACGAACCGCACTCGATGCACGACATTACATCTTCTTTTTCTACTCTCTCCCAGTCCTTATGAGCTGAAAGTGTCGCCAACAAGAAAGGCTCCAATCCCATAGGACACACACTGACGCACTTGGCACAGCGGATACAGGGCTGAGCTTCCGCACGGGCAGCTTCCTTATCATTCATAATCAGCACACCCGAACTACCTTTACAAATGGGAACTTCCGTATTAACCAGTGCTTTACCCATCATCGGACCGCCACCTATCACTTTTCCCGTATCTTCGGGCAAACCGCCAGCCGCATCAATCAGCTGGCTCATCGGGGTACCCATACGGGTGAGGAAGTTGGAGGGGTTCTTAACAGACTTACCCGTAACAGTCACGATACGTTCAAACAAAGGTTTGTTTTTCTGAACGGCTTCATAAACGGCAAATGCAGTACCTACATTCTGAACTACCGCACCCACATTGATAGGAATAGCGGGAGGAGCAGGAACCTGGCGACCGATCACAGCATCTATCAACTGTTTCTCACCACCTTGCGGATATTTCACCTGCAAAGGAACTACCTCTATACCGGGATACTGAGCAGCCTTTTCAGTCATCAACTTAATAGCATCCGGTTTATTATTTTCAATACCGATATATCCCTTGGTCACTTTTGCAGCTTTCATCAGGATGCTTACACCCACCAGTACTTCGTCTGCCTTTTCCAGCATCAAACGATGATCGGCAGTGAGGTAAGGCTCACACTCTACAGCATTGATAATTACACATTCCGCCTTGCAGCCCGGAGGAGGAGAAAGTTTCACATGAGTAGGGAAACAAGCACCGCCCATACCTACTACACCTGCATTTTTCACTTTAGCAACGATTTCTTCGGGTGTGAGAGCACACTCTTTCACCAATGTCGAACTGCGGTCTATTGATTCTTCCCATTCGTCACCATCCACATCGATAAAGATAGCCGGCTTGCGGTAACCGCTAGCATCGATTACGGCGTCTACCTTGTTCACTTTACCGGATACAGACGAGAAGATGGCTGCTGAAACAAAGCCACCCGCCTCAGCAATCTTCGTACCTACCTTCACCACATCGCCTTTTTTCACGATGGCAGTAGCAGGAGCACCGATATGCTGTGACAAAGGAAATACCGCTTGCTTAGGAAGTGCAAGTGTTTCAATGGCTTTGCCTGCTGACAATTTATTTTCTGCTGGATGTACTCCACCAATTCTAAATGTCTTCACTGTTATATCTTTTTAATTTTTACTTACTTTGAATTTTGATTATGCTTCCGTTTTCGGAGCCTCAGCTTTCACCGCTTCCGCTTTCGGAGTTTCCACCTTTGAAGCCTCTACTTTTACAGCAGGTTTTGCAGCAGCCTCACCAGCCGGCACTTCTACTTTCGGTTTACGTGGCGGGAAATTGATAGCTTGGATAGCCCCTTTCGGACATTCCGATTCGCATTTACGGCAAGACTTACACTTAGCCGGATCAATGTATGCCAAATTATTTTCCAACGTAATGGCTTCGAACGGACACACTTTCACACACTTTCCACAACCAATACAACTAGCCTTGCAAGCTTTGTTGGCAACAGCTCCCTTATCCTTGTTCACACACATCACCACTACGCGGCGGTTGTTCTTTCCTTTCGGACGAATTTCAATGATCTTACGCGGACAAGCTTTGCTGCAAGCCCCACAAGCTGTACATTTTTCTTCGTCCACTTCCGGAAGACCGGTTTCAGGATTCATGTGAATAGCATCAAACTGACACGCTTCCACACAATCACCACAACCCAGACAACCGAATGTACAACCCGTCTCACCACCTGAAGTGGCATGAGCGATGGCACACGATTTAGCTCCATCGTACAAAGCAGTACGAGGGCGATTTTCACAACTACCGTTACATCTTACCACCGCAACTTTCGGTTCAGCAGCAACGGCTTCCAATCCCAAAATGGCAGCTACTTTCTCCATTACCGGAGCACCACCAACCGGACATAACTTACCCTCCAGCGAACCGGCATCGGCAGCCTTCACGCAGGCACCGGCAAAACCAGAGCAACCGGGATAACCACATCCACCGCAATTCGCCTGAGGAAGCACTTCGCTCACCTTGGCAATCCGCGGATCTTCATACACAGCAAACTTCTTAGAAGCGGCATACAAGATTACCGCGGCAATCAAGCCAATCGCTCCCAACGAAATTACTGCAACCAGAATTAAATCCATAAATTTTAGTTAGTTATTTATTAATTATTTTTTATTGGTTCAAGCGTAAATGAAAACTTCTTGCTCAACTTATTCCTGCATACATATATAATAAGGTAATACGGGAGCAAGGCTGACAAAGCAACAAGCGCCGACCTTAACTCATCCCCCCCCGTAAGACGCATGGAAATAAATAAAGTAATCAGCAATACCAAGAAAGGGATACCAAAAGCCAGCAATACGGCTTGCATCCCCATGGAAGTAGTACCATAAATCATCACCTCCTCACCTATGCGGTAAGAAGATGCCTTCATGTCAAAAACATCAATCAGTTTCTCTTTACTTTCAGATGCATTGCAATGCCCTTTCACACTACAAGCCGAACAGGCAGAAGTTTGTACGATTCTCACCCGCACGTGAGAACCTTCAATGTTTTCCACAATACCACGATGTTTGATTATATCGGTCATTTTTGCAAACTCTACATTACAAAACTGCGACAAATGTACGACTTAATTGGATTCTAAGAAGTATAAAATGATATTTTCACTATAAAATCGATTTTTTGTGTGGAGAAATTAAAATTAGAAGCAAGAAAAGGAAGAAATATTTAATTTTCCTCCTTTCTACTTGTAAGGTATATAATTTATTTCATTATCACATAGCCTGCATCCAACAGTTTTTGACGAATGGATGCTATATGTTCCTCGTTTCTGGTTTCCATAACGACACGAAGGGCACATCCGGTGACATCTGCACTCTCACTATTTCGCTCATGATGTACAGAAATTACATTTCCTCCCTGCTCTGCGACAATTTTGCTGACTCCCAACAGCTGCCCCGCTTGTCTATCAAGTCCAAAGTTACTGCATAGGTACGTCCCGACTTCGCCATACCGCGACTGATGACACGGCTCAATATCGTCACATCAATATTGCCTCCGGACACCAGGCAGACAGTTTTCTTACCCTTTACCGGTACTTTATTGAACATGGCTGCGGCAACAGACACAGCTCCCGCCCCCTCTGCAACAATCCGCTGGCGTTCTATCAATGCCAGAATAGCTGCGGCAATCTCGTCCTCAGTCACAGTTACAACTCCGTCCACATACTGATTTACCAAGTCAAAAGTATTTGTTCCCGGCTCTTTCACCGCGATTCCATCGGCAAAAGTGGAAACAGAGTGAAGACGCTCAATACGCGAATGAAGAATAGAATTTGCCATACTGGCCGCACCCAACGCCTGTACGCCATATACCTTGACAGATGGTTTCAAAGCCTTCAACGCATAAGCCACTCCCGAAATCAGTCCTCCCCCACCAATGGAACAATGACTACCTCCACATCCGGCATTTCCTCCAATAATTCCAAACCGATAGTACCTTGTCCGGCTATCACGTTCTCGTCATCAAAGGGATGAACAAAGTATATCCCTTTTCATCACGCAATTGCAGGGCTTTCTGATAAGCATCATCATAGACTCCCGGAACCAAACAAACTTCCGCCCCATAATGCTTCGTAGCCTCAACTTTAGATATAGGCGCTCCTTCCGGAAGACAAATCAACGACTTGATACCGCACTTAGTGGCAGCCAATGCCACCCCTTGCGCATGATTACCGGCAGAACAGGCTATCACGCCTCTCGCCTTTTCTTCATCGGACAATTGGGAAATCTTGTAATAAGCACCACGCACTTTAAACGATCCTGTGAGTTGCAGGTTTTCGGGCTTCAGATAAACTGTACTCTCAGGATTTATCTGAGGAGCATAAATCAAATCAGTGCGACGGACAACCTCTTTCAGGACATGAGCCGCTTTGTATATTGCATCTAATTGTAGCATAGGTATAACACTCTTGTTTTTAAATTGGGTGCAAAGCTACAAATAAAATTGATTCCTTACACTCACATACAACGTAAAATTGTATTCTTTTCTCTTTGTTCTCCTTTTCACTTGTCGACAGAGTTCACACTCAAGGAAGTATGTAAAAGCCCCGGCAGCACTATCGTTTTCATTTTGACACTCCTTATCTGCTGTCTTATTTTAATTTCGACGTAATCTGTTTATTGCTCTCGGCTACTTCCACCAGATAAACACTGGCACAAATAAGAACAATCGCCGCCAACTGTGTCCATGAGAAGCGATCCTGCCCCAAAACAAAAGAAGTCACCGTAGCAACAATCAATATTAAATACCCGTAAATGGCTACTAATGTCGTTTTCAGATATTTCAGCCCGAGAGGAAGTAATAAATAACTAATGGTGGTAGGAAATACCAAAACAAAAAGCAAGACCAACATAGGCGTAGAGAAAAGTGACATTTTCAGTATAGGAGCATCAAAACCATAAATCGTATTGACAACAACAGCCATAACAGCCGCCCCTAAAAAAGTATATTTTAACATCGTCATATCTCCCACTCCTTTTAACAGACGGTTACTGAAAACAAGATAGACGGCATAAACCAATGAACTGGCCAAACACATCAAATTACCTAACGGAGCATTGGAGGCAAGATCGTCACTAGGTTGTGTGAATATGCATAGAACAGCTCCTCCCAATCCCATTCCAATGCCAAGCACTTTCATCCAGGTTACTTTTTCCTTATAAAACAATACAGAGATAATGAATACCCATATAGGCTCCAAACTGACAAAAATAGAACTGGAAACCGGAGTAGTCTTACTGATACCCAACAAATAAAAAAACATATATCCATAAATACCTAAAGCCCCTAAAATAAAGAGCTGCCATTTCTGACGGATAGTGGAGTTTTCGGGCTTGCAAAATATATCAATAAGCCAAAAAGCGGCGGCCCCAAATACCAATCGGAAAGTAACCCCTGTCACAGGAGCTATCCACAAAGGTAAAAGATACTTCAGTGCGTTCATATTAAGGCCTCCCAACGCTTTGGAGACAACCATGCTAAGGTTTGCTTCAACTTGTCTATTCATACTTCATTGTTATGTTATTACGTGGGTATTTTTCTTATAAACTCAGTTTTTCCTGCTTCATCACAATAAACATCCCCATCAAGGCTACCATCAGATTAAGCCAGAAGGCAAAGGTTTGCGAATGAGAATGGAACAGATTCTGAAAAGCATCCACAATAAACGGACAAAGCAGTATGGCCACATAATTCATCGCCATGACAAAAGCAAGTGCCAACGTCACTTTGTGAGGAACCGCCACATCAGAAGTCTTATCATAAATCAACGGTTGGATAATACCGTATGAAAGCCCGTTCAGAATACATCCCAAAGCAATCAGTATTTCGGAACGACTAAGCAGAATAATCCCCATTCCGCCAGGCTATCATCAACAAACAAACCATATAGATACGACGGCCCAAGACCTGCACTATCTTATTCAGGACAAAACCGGTGCCATAATAGCGAGAAAAAACAAAGATATCAAAGATGCCTGCCCTACCACTGGACAGCCCATATTCTTCCATCAGGAAAGGCAGATTGAAACTAATAATAATCACCAGATAAGTAGCCAATCCGTAAAAAGCCATCAGCTTGACCAAAGCCTTGACATTAATTCCCCGCTTACCCATTTCCCTGACAGTTTCGGCTGGAATATCATCAGAGGAATGATAACCGGAGAGATCTTTTTTCAGATAACGAGTAAGGAAAACGGATACAAAAGGAAACAGATAGACCAAAAACGGCAAATGCCAGTTCACTTCTGCCAGATATCCTGTCAGCGTAGTGGCAAGCACCAGCGTGATATTGGTGATGGCAGAACTGTAACCAAATTGCTTTGTACGGTAACTTCCCACAAAATAACGGGATATCAATCCGGTAGAAAGCGGAACAATCAATCCCGACCCATCCCCAACATGCGCTGACGGCTATCAACTGCCACATTTTATCAGAAAGCAGATAAAGAATACCACTCGCCCCAAAAAGAGCCAGCCCTATCTGCAACAACAAAAGGTTGTTCACTTTCTCTGTCAATTTACCTGATAACAAGATAAAGGGTATGATAAGAAGTGACGGCAACGAAGACAACATCTGGATCTCCAGATCTGTAGCAGAGGGAAATATTTTATTCAAATCTCCCAAAATGGGCGACACCGCCAGTCCCGGCAATGCATTGAGTGCGAGATGGAAAATATACCTACTAACGTAATGAGGGGAATGGTCCCCTGCCCTGTTTGTACTTTCATAATGAAATCGGTTTAGATTGTGATAGAAACAAAGTGTAAAAGAATTGGTTCAAAGCCGGTTTATAATTGGTCAATGCAATCATGTGCCCATATGCTACTATGCCAATTGGCTGCGCTATGTTCCGCATGACACATTATCCCCCATAAATTAAAAAACATAAAATCAAGAAAACTTTTCTCCAAACCTCCTGTTGAGGGAGAAACGCGGGAAACTCCCATGTTTTCCATTGTATTACTAATCTAAACTTTAAGTAAAATGAAAGAATGTAATTGTGATTTGAGAGACGGTGACGCAAAGACAGCCGTGTTTGGTTCAAACGAAATGCTACAGCCTGCCCCGGTAGATACCATCCCTATGGAACCTACCACCCCACAGATTGCTTATCAAATGGTAAAAGACGAAACATTCGCCCAAACCCAGCCACGCCTTAACCTGGCCACTTTCGTTACCACCTACATGGACGACTATGCCACCAAACTGATGAACGAAGCCATCAGCATCAACTACATTGATGAAACAGAATATCCTCGTATCGCAGTGATGAATGCCAAATGTATCAATATCATGGCTAATTTGTGGAATTCGCCCGAACAGGCAAAATGGAAAACCGGAGCACTGGCTATCGGCTCCAGCGAGGCTTGTATGCTGGGAGGAGTAGCCGCCTGGTTACGCTGGAAAGACAGACGTAAAGCTCAGGGGAAACCGACTGACAAGCCTAACTTTGTCATTTCAAGCGGTTTTCAGGTTGTTTGGGAAAAGTTCGCCCAACTTTGGCAAATTGAAATGCGCCAAGTACCTCTCACCTTGGACAAAACCACTCTGGACCCCGAAGAAGCACTGAAGATGTGTGACGAGAACACCATCTGCATCGTTCCCATCCAAGGTGTGACATGGACAGGTTTGAACGATGACGTGGAAGCGTTGGACAAAGCACTGGATGCCTACAACGCCAAAACCGGCTATGATATTCCTATCCATGTAGATGCTGCAACCGGCGGTTTCATCCTGCCGTTCCTCAATCCCGACACAAAATGGGACTTCCGCTTGAAATGGGTTCTCTCCATCAGCACTTCCGGCCACAAGTTCGGACTGGTTTACCCGGGACTGGGATGGGTAGTATGGAAAGACAAGAAATACCTTCCGGATGCCATGTCGTTCAGTGTCAATTATCTGGGTGCGAACATCACACAGGTTGGTTTGAACTTCAGCCGTCCCGCCGCACAGATTCTGGGACAGTACTACCAATTTATCCGTCTGGGATTCCAAGGATACAAAGCCATCCAATACAATTCCATGGAAATCACCAAGTACATCCACAGCGAAATAGCCAAGATGGCTCCGTTCGTAAATTACAGCGATGACGTAGTAAATCCTTTGTTCATCTGGTACATGAAACCCGAATATGCAAAGAACGCCAAATGGACTCTGTACGATTTGCAGGCTAAATTGCAGCAAAGCGGCTGGATGGTTCCTGCCTACACCTTGCCGGAAAATATCCAGAATTACGTAGTTATGCGTGTTGTGGTACGTCAGGGATTCAGCCGTGACATGGCGGATATGTTGTTGAACGACATCAAGAATGCCATCTGCGAGTTCGAGAAACTGGAATATCCCACTCCTACCCGCATCGCCCAAGACAAGAATATCGCTGTAAAAGGTACTGTGTTCACTCACAATGCCCATAGCAACGCCGCTAAAAAATAAGCATAGATAACAATAATGCAACCATCCGCCGTTAAGGTAGATGGTTACTTCAATCAAATTAATTTATGGAAAGAACTATAACTATCCAGCAAATAAAGGATGTTGCCCAGGAGGCTTACAATCTGTACAAGGACAATACAGACGGTAAGAACGCCGACTATATCCCTTATCTGGCAAATATTGATCCCAAACTGTTCGGATCAGTATCTGTCTGATGAACGGAGAAATCATCCAACTGGGTGACTCTCAGTACCGTTTCGGTATCGAGTCCGTTTCCAAGGTGCTGACCGCCATCCTGGTACTCCGCCAATACGGTGCTCCCAAGGTGCTCGAAATGATTGGCGCCGATGCTACCGGACTGCCGTTCAACTCCATCATGCCATCTTGTTGGAAAACGACCATCCGTCCACCCCATTGGTAAACGCCGGCGCCATCTCGGCCAACAGTATGGTGCAACCCGTAGGAAACAGCGATGCCAAGTGGAAAGCCATCGTAGACAATATGACCGAACTATGCGGAAGTACCCCGCAACTGATCGACGAACTGTACCGGTCAGAGTCGGCGACAAATTTCAACAACCGTTCCATCGCCTGGCTATTGAAAAATTATAACCGTATCTACGATGACCCCGATATGTCGCTCGACCTCTACACCCGCCAGTGTTCCATGGGCATCACTGCAGAACAGTTGTCCATCTGTGGAGCCACCATCGCCAACGAAGGATTGAACCCGAACACCAACAAGCAAGTGTTCGACAAAGCCCTCTCCCCGAAAATCACCTCCATGATAGCTACCGTAGGTTTCTATCAGCACACAGGCGACTGGCTTTACACTTCGGGAATTCCTGCCAAGACAGGCGTAGGAGGCGGTGTCATGGGCGTAATGCCGGGTGTCATGGGCATTGCAGCCTTCGCGCCTCCTCTGGATGACGCCGCAACTCCGTGAAAGCACAGCTTGCCATCAAGCATATTATGAACAAACTGGGCATGAACGTATTCAATGGCCATCGCATCCACGTGCAATAATCCATTTCGTTCCCATAGGAAAACCGGTATTTCTCTCACTCCGAGAGGAGTACCGGCTTTTTAATTAAAAATTTTTCCCGCTAAAATTTCTCACACTCTTACATTATGCCTATCTTTGCACTGACAAATTCATCATATTATGAAGAACAAAGTCATCCGTAAAGAACCGGACCAATGACGAACTCACGCAGAGAAACCATTGGAGTTCCCTTGGCGGAATATTTGAAAGAGAAATGCTGGAACAGCCCAAAGCGCCCGATGACGTTGATTATGGAATTGAATTAACTATTAAATAACTTTATGAGTAACAAATCAAAAATCGAGATTTGCGCCAACTCCGTGGAAAGTGCTGTGAAGGCACAACAAGCCGGTGCTTATCGTGTAGAACTATGTGCAGGTATTCCGGAAGGCGGAACAACCCCGTCTTTGGCGAAATCCGTATGGCACGCCAATTATTGAACCAAACAAAACTGCATGTCATTATCCGTCCCCGTGGCGGAGATTTCCTATATTCTCCTATTGAACAAGAAATCATGCTGCATGATATTAAAGTGGCACGCCAGCTGGGTGCGGACGGTGTGGTATTCGGCTGTCTTACCGCAGAAGGCTATGTCGATGTGCCTCTGATGCAGAAACTGATGAATGCGGTAGGCGAGATGAGTGTCACCTTCACCGTGCTTTTGATATGTGCAGCAATCCCAAAGAGGCCTTGGAACAGATTATCGGACTGGGTATAGACCGGGTTCTTACTTCCGGACAGGAAGCTACCGCCGAAAAGGGAATCCCTCTTCTGAAAGAATTGGTGGAACAGGCCGACGGACGGATCATCATCATGCCGGGATGCGGTGTGAATGCCGGTAATATCCGTAAGATTGCCGAAGAAACCGGAACTTCGGAATTTCATTTCTCCGGACGGAGCAGCGTTAGACAGCGGCATGATTTATCGTAACTCAAAAGTATCCATGGGAGGTACTGTAAAGATAGAAGAGTATCTGAAAGACGTTACCGATCCTGACAAAGTAAAAGCCGCCTTGTCCGAACTGGCATTGAAAGACGAAAACGACAAAGCACTGGAAAAGAAAAACAAAAGCCTCAACCCCAAGAAATCAAAGAAAGAGGATGACTGGGACGATGAGGACGATGACTTGGATGATGACAAGTAAACAGATAAGCATAAACGCTATCAATATATTTAACGCGATATCAGTTTGCAAACTTGAATATCCGCGTTACTTTTTGTTTATACTGAATCCTACAGCTTATGTATCACCTTCATCAGCTGCTCACCCAGTCCGATGGTATATCCTTGTGACACGAATACCACCCGGTTAAAGGTATCCCCAATGATAAACATAGGCAGGATAGTCTTGTTAGACAACTTCATGCCTTCTGCAATCTGTTTCTGGATGGAACCGTCCACATCAATACCGTAAGTAATGGTAGCCGGTAATCCGGGGAATTCCTGCGGGCGGAACTTCTTGTACTGCTCCTCGTTGGGGAACAACAGCACGATTCCTCTGCCCCATTCATCAAACTCCTTACCCAATGCCGCAATATCACGCAAGGCATGGTTCGTAGGTTCTTGTCCGGCACCCAGTACGGCTACAATGTAGTAACCACGTCCTGTAGTGGCAAGAATAGACTTCAGTTCATCGCTATCTATCGGTTTATAAGTAGATTCCGAGTTGAAGTTACCGATCACCTGAATATCATCCTTACTTTCACGCATCACCAAGTCCACCGTAGTCGTTTCCCCCGGCTTGATGGTAAAGAAAGTCAGCTGGGACAATACGCCGCCGTTGGCCAGACGAGTACCGGTCACCATCACATAATTGCCGGCATCCAGTGCCGTTCCGTTCTTCAACAGATTAGCCAAGTAGCACCGCCACCCATATCAATATCGCCTTCATCATAATTCAGCAATTTCAAGGTTCCGGCAGGAGTCAGTCTGGAAATAGAGAAATGAGAATAATACTTCGGGTCGGCCAAAGACTTGATCGGCGTATATCTGGCAATAAACTTGCCGGTAGGCGCACTGGCCTGTTCCATCGCCTCAAGTTCACATCAACAGTACCTTCATCACCCATCAACTGCACTTTTCCGGTCACTTCGTCTATACGTGCAGGAATACCCATGCTGCGTGCCATGGAAACAAAGAAGATATCACGGCTGTGCGCATCGGCTGTACGGGCCTTCCACACCCCTTCCGGAGTAATCGGAGAACCGCCCAGATTGCAATCCTTGTCCACACGGATATTTTCGGCAACCCATGCAACCAGCTTCATCGGATCGGCAAGGTAAGCCTCACGCTCCTGTTCGGGCACTGCTTTCTCAAAGAATCCTTTGTACGGAGTAATCATTTCGTTGCTCACACGCGGATTACGCACAAATCTGCGGAAATAATCGGCATTGGCGCACAGATGTGAATTCATCATGTGGTCTATCAACACTTCGGAACTTACATCGCGAAGGTCTTTGGCGGAAATCTGCTGAAGCAGGTCAATGCCGCCCTTCTTTGACTTGTCCGAACGGAGACGGGCCATAAAGTCACGGATGGTTTCGTGGTTACCACGTGATGCCACCAGCAATTTGGCAACAACATCCTCATCCAACTGATACTCTTTAGCGAAATGACGGGCCGATTCATCCGTCATGAACGTAGCCACGTAGGCATTGCGGATAGAGTCCTCCAAGGCCATGCGGCGATTGTTCTCCGCACGTTGTTCGGGAGTCACTTCGGGCATATTGGCGCCTTCCACCGGAGGATGATATCCATATCCAGTGTATAAGCCTCGCCGGCCGTCTTGTCCAGTTTCACGGTCAAGGCATTGTCTTTTCCGAAAGACAGTTTGGAGTAACCGAATTTTCCATCTTTGGAAGCCCATACCAGCATATCCCCTTTTCCGGCTGTCAGGAACGTCTTGCCGTCCGCATCCGTCTGTTTGGAAGCTACGGTATAAAATTCGGCATAGTTATACACCTTGAATTCCACTTTGGCATCAGCCACCGGTTTGCCATCCGCATCCACGATGGCCACATCGGCTTTTGCCGTAGGGGCATAATTGTCAATCACATTGATTTCCGTATACCGGGGAGTGCGGTACATCACTTCTTCCGGTCCGTTATAACGTCCGAACACCTTGGTGTGCATCAGCATACCCCGTGAAGCGGGAGCGTTGAACCAACCCAGATTCAGTACCGGTTCGGGTTCGCAAGCACCCAGGAAGTACCATTTGCCATCCACCCAGGCTTCCACCCAGGCATGATTATCATCGGTATGTGCCCAACGCGGCGTATATACCTGGCGGGCAGGGATGCCTACCGAACGCAAGGCGGCTACCGTGAACGTAGATTCCTCGCCGCAACGTCCGTAGGCTGTCTTTACGGAAGCCAGCGGACTACTGGTACGGGCATCAGAGGAGTATAAATCACCTTCTCATGACACCAGTGGTTCACTTCCAGCACGGCATCATATAAAGAAAGGTTTTTCACTCTGTCCTTCAGTTCCTCGTAGAATACCTTACGGCTGTCGTCCAGATTCTCGTTGTTTACGCGGATGGGCAGTACAAAGTGGCGGAACTCGCGTTCGGGAACCACTTTTCCCCACGGCATCTCCTCACGCGCCTTGAAAGCGTAATCCACGTTTTCCAGATAGAATTCACCGGGATGATCCGCTATATCCGCCAAAGGCATATAGGCGTAAAGGAAAGTCATCGCCTCCTTCTGCTCATCGCTCATGGGTTGTTCGAATACCTGGAAGAGGTCACCTTGGGCCAGCGTATCACGCCGTGCCTCAAAATCCTGCTGAACAGCGGCACGTTCAGCCTCATCACTGATCAAATGTTTGTTGTTTGTACACGAGGCACACAGCATCAAGCCTATCCCCGCCGCACACAGAGCCAATAATTTCATCTTGTTGTTTATTTAGGTTAGCAATTTGTTATTGGCTACGAAGATAAGACTTTTTTCTTATTTTTGACGAAGTTCAAGCTATTATTTAGTATCCGCCGGCTCCGATTGTTGCGATTGATAATATTCCTCCTTCCGCTTGTTGGCCTGCTGCACCAGACTGGTGACGTATACCGTGAAAATGGGGAACATCATCATTCCCAGGGCGGCCAGCACCACCGACAGTATTTTCCCCGTAGGAGTGACGGCATAAATATTGCTCCCTACGTAGTGACATCCATAAACGCCCACCACAGCGCACTCCAGTAGTCCGTCACCATAGGGTTCACCTTATGTTCCAGCACAAAGAAGATAAGGCTGGCAAAATACACGGTGGCCATCAGCATGGTGATGTACGAGGTAAACAGTCCGGACGCCTTGCTGCCCGACAGCCAGCCCACCACGATGGCCAGCGCATACCCTCCCCTCAGCAAAGGGATAAAGCGCAGGAAATAACTGATTTCGGGCGAGAAGTGATGTGATAGAAATCAATGATATTTAAATAAGGTATAGATACCAGCAGGAAAATAAAATGGCTGGTGAAGTATCTTCCTTTTTCTTTCGAGAGGAAAAACTCCAGCAGGAAATCGAACAGGAAAAACATACATATCCAGAACTGAATCTTCAGATAAGAACCTTGATTCAGGAAAGGGATGTTATGAAAAGTATCTATCGAGATACTGATAACCAGAAAAAGGGACATCAACAGGATGAGTATATGCAAGATCCCGTAAATCCCCTGCGGGAATAGATGAATGAGGAGAAAGCTGTTTTCATAAACTATACTGATTATATTGTTTTTTCTAGAAACACCCTTCCGGGTGCGATTGTTTCATTCCGGATACCTTCCGGGTTAATAAACCTAAACGGATAAACATCATTTCCAGGGAGTTGTTATAAACTCCGTAAACAAAAAACATATATTTTTTAAAACCTAAACTTTATGGCAAACATTAGTAAATCAGTCAAGCTAGGGGTATTTACCCTCGCTATTATGAACGTGACTGCGGTAGTATCCCTGCGCGGGCTGCCTGCTGAAGCCGAATACGGACTGAGTTCGGCATTTTATTATTTATTCGCGGCCATCGTCTTCCTGATACCTACCTCGTTGGTAGCGGCGGAACTGGCGGCCATGTTCCAGGACAAGCAAGGCGGTGTGTTCCGATGGGTGGGTGAAGCCTACGGAAAGAAATTCGGCTTCCTCGCCATCTTCCTGCAATGGGTGGAAAGCACCATCTGGTATCCCACCGTCCTGACTTCGGAGCCGTGGCACTGGCATTATCGGCATGAGTGACACCCATGATATGGCCTTGGCATCCAACCGCTATACTCACTGGCGGTGGTCTTGATTATCTACTGGCTGGCCACCTTCATTTCGCTGAAAGGCATGGGCTGGGTAGCAAAGTGGCCAAAGTAGGCGGTATGGTAGGTACGATCATTCCTGCCGGCCTGCTGATGGTGCTGGCGGTGATTTACCTTGCTTCCGGCGGACAGAGCCAGATGAACTTTGACGGCAACTTCTTCCCCGACTTCAGCAACTTCGACAACCTGGTACTGGCTTCCAGCATCTTCCTGTTCTATGCCGGTATGGAAATGGGCGGTATCCACGTAAAAGACATGGAAAATCCTGCCAAGAACTATCCGAAAGCCGTATTCATCGGTGCGGCTATCACCGTGATCATCTTCGTGCTCGGCACCTTCGCACTGGGATCATCATTCCCGAAAAGGACATCAACCTGACACAGAGTCTGCTGGTAGGCTTTGATAATTACTTCAAGTATGTCCATGCTTCGTGGTTGTCGCCTATCATCGCCGTGGCTTTGGCATTCGGTGTGCTGGCAGGCGTGTTGACCTGGGTGGCAGGTCCGTCCAAAGGTATCTTCGCAGTGGGCAAAGCAGGTTATCTGCCTCCCTTCTTCCAGAAGACCAACGCCAACGGCGTACAGAAAAACATTCTGCTGATCCAAGGCCTTGCCGTAACCTTGCTCAGCCTGCTGTTCGTTGTGATGCCTTCCGTACAGAGTTTCTACCAAATCCTGTCACAGCTCACCGTATTGCTTTACCTTATCATGTATCTGCTGATGTTCAGCGGCGCCATCTATCTGCGTTACAATATGAAAAAGGCCCCGCGCCCGTTCCGCATCGGCAACAAAGGCAACGGACTGATGTGGCTCATCGGCGGTCTGGGTTTCTGCGGTTCGCTGCTGGCATTCGTGCTCAGCTTCATTCCGCCCAGCCAGATTGCGGTAGGCAGCAACACCGTATGGTTTGCCGTTTTGATTATCGGCTGCGTCGTGGTAGTCGCGGCTCCGTTCATTATCTATGCATCGCGCAAACCGTCATGGGTAGACAAGGATACACAGTTCGAACCGTTCCACTGGGAAGAACAGGCCACAACGGCACAGACAGCGGCTCCGGTTTCCGGCGCGGCTAAAAGTTCCGCTTCAAGCGCCTCTACAAACGCCGCCGGACCGGCCTCTCAAAGCACCCCGACCCCGGAGCAACACAAATAACCCCCGCTGACGGGTTGGCCCATTCCTTTTTATCACAGGCAATTCCGGTTCCTTGAAAAGCAAGAAGCATGTTTTTCAAGAAGCCGGAATTGCTGTTTTCCACAAACCGGGATGGTTACTTTCCCTCTCTCTTCCAATAATTTCCTGTAAATCATAGCCGGAATTAAAGAAACATTCCTATCTTTGTCCCTTGGTTCACTTAATAATCACGTTTGACATGAAGCATAAGGCCTTTTTCATTTTTATGACAGCCCTTCTTATAGGGAGTACGCTTTATGCACAAAAATATAAAATAGCCCTTATCCATTCCTACCAGGAAGGGTACAGCGGTGCAGGCATTGTAAACAAACTGTTTGTCAAAGGACTGAAAGACCAGCAAATAGACTTCCAGCTGCGCACCTTTTATCTGGATTGCGAGAAATACGAATCCGTAGAAGAAGAGCGACGGATTTCCGAGTTTGCAGATTCCATCCGCTCATGGGGAGGGGATTTGATTGCCGTGCTCGATGATCAGGCAACCTACTCTGTCATGGCTTGCGGAAACCCGTATGTCAGGCAGGTTCCCGTCGTATTCAGCGGAGTGAATTATCCCAACCAAGAGTTGCTGGCACAATATCCCAACATTACGGGCTACATAGACAAACCCGATTACCTCACCACCTGCCGGATGATAGAACGCATTATGGGCAAAGTCCGCATCCACATCCTGAACGGCCGGACCGTGCTTGACCGCCTTATCTGGAAAGACCTGAGCGAACAATGCAAAGGATCGGAAATCACCCTCCACCAATGGAAAAGACAAGAGGCCCTGCCCGGCAAGCTGAATATCCCCATCAGTGACAAAGATGATACCGAATATGAATCCCTGCACGAAAAGCTGAACGAATATAACCACTTGGACTCCACCGTCATAGTCCGTCTGTCCAGTGATTCCGTAGCTGCCCGCGACCTGATGTGGCTGTCCAGCGGGGTCTTCAATTACTCACTGTTCCTGTATACCAAACGGGACTATACCACCCTGCGCATCGGCAGTCTGTTCGACAATCCCGGATTCGAAACCATCAACGAAGGATTCGGAATAAAGGAATACATGCTGGGAGGTTATTTCGCCCCCATCGAAACACAGCTAAGCGACATGACGCCGGCATCAAAGAAAGACTGCAAGGAAAGATACCCGTCCCGGCGGTAAAACAAATCGCCAAACAGCATCTGGTCAACTGGCAGGCCATGAAGAGATACCAGATCCCCACTGAAAGCATTCCACCGGAATATACCATCATGTACAGGCCGTGGAGGGAAAAATACGCAACTCCCATCCTGATTCTTGAAAGCCTCCTGGTCTTCACACTCCTCTTGGGGATAGCCTACCTTATTTATATCTATACACTGGAAAAAGGACGTAAAAAGAAGCCTTGCGCAACCTCAGGCTCAAACACGAAGCATTAACGCTTGCACTGGAAGGAGGAAAAACCTACGCCTGGTGTTTCGACGGAAAAACCGCCGTGTTCGACCAAGCTTTCTGCGAACTGACCAACCGTTCCCAAAACGTGTTGGAATAGGGGAAATAGCCCACTATGTACACCCCGACGACCAAGCCCGGTTCAGAAAAAACGTATCCAACATACTACACCGGCCACGAAGAACAGCCCAATACCGTTGCCAATTCGACGACACCGGTTACCAATGGTGGGAATTCAGATACAGCGTGTTGCAGAATAATGAACAAAATCCTATCATCACCGGACTTCTGGTAAACATTCAGGAGATCAAAGACAAGGAAGAAGAACTGATACGCGCCCGCAAACTGGCGGAACAGGCGGAACTGAAACAATCCTTCCTGGCCAACATGAGCCATGAAATCCGTACTCCGCTTAATGCCATCGTGGGATTCTCCAACCTGCTCACTACCGAGAAAAACATCTCGGAAGAAGAGAAAAAAGAGTTTGCCTCCATCATAGACAACAATACCAGACTCTTGTTGAAGCTGGTCAATGATGTGCTGGAACTATCCCGTATAGAATCCGGCAATATGTCCTTTCATTGCGAGGATTGCAGCGCGCATCATTTCGCCGAAACGGTCTATCAGACCCATCAGGTAATTATTCTCCCTCCAGTGGAATTCATCAAAGAATTTCCCGACGAGGATGTGACCATACACATAGACCGTATGCGCCTCACCCAAGTCATCACCAACTTTTGGGAAACGCCAAGAAGTTCACCTCCCAAGGACACATCAAACTGGGTTATTTCTGCGACAAAGAGAAAAAGGAAATCCATATCTTCGTAGAAGATACCGGTGCGGGAATCCCTAAAGAAGAATTACAAATGATATTCGAGCGGTTCTACAAGCGGAATGAGTTTGTACAGGGTGTAGGGCTGGGACTCGCCATCAGCAAGGTCATTGTAGAAAAAATGAACGGACACATCGATGTGCAATCCGAGGTGAACAAGGGCAGCCGTTTCACCGCCGTACTGCCCTATCTGTAATTTTATTCCTGTGCAGGCTGTTTAGGCAGGGCGAACTGCAAGACCAGATACGCCAGCACACCCGCCAGCACCGTTCCCAGTATGACACCCATCTTTGCCTGCGTCAGCAACACCGGCGAATCCCCGAAAGAGAGGTTGGCTATGAACAAAGAAACCGTAAAACCGATACCTCCCAAAAGACAGATACCTGTCAGGTTCACCCAGGTCATGCCTTTCAGCAGTCCGGCGAACCCCATCTTTATCACCAGCCAGGTAAAGAAATAAATGCCGGCAAACTTACCCGCCAGCAATCCCGCCAGCACCGCCCAGGTAGCCATCCCCACTTCCAGACCGCCATGATCCGCCGTGAGCGAGACACCCGCATTGGCAAAGGCGAACAAGGAAGAATAATATAATTCACCATTCCATGCAGACTGTCTTCCAATGACTGCAAGGGAGATATGACACGGTCCGAGGAAGACTCGATGCTTTTCAGCACATTGATCTGCATCTTGCTTAACACAACACTTTCCTTGTCACTGGCAGGAAAGACAGCAATGTTCTCGCGGATGCGGTTAATGTACTTACCTATCTTGTAATGAGGAGTGGCGGGAACCGTGAAGGCTGCGACAACTCCCGCAATGGTAGCGTGGATGCCGCTCTGCAAAAACAGATACCACATAATCACTCCCCAGAAAATATAAAACCAACGGTTGTGCACCCGGAAGAAATTCCCGCTGCAAAGTATCAGCAGGATACCCGCCGAAGCAATCAGGTAGTTCACCGACAGATGAGAGGTGTAAAAAAGGGCGATGACCAGAATGCCGCCGATATCATCGACCACAGCGAAAGCGGTCAGAAAGACTTTCAAGCTCAGCGGAACCCGCTTGCCGAACAGGCTGAGCACTCCCAGCGAAAAGGCGATATCCGTAGCCATCGGTATGGCCAGACCACTTTGGGCCGGAGTTCCCGCCGTCATGAAATAATAGATCAGCACCGGAACCAGCATACCGCCGCACGCCGCCACGATGGGCAAAAGCGCCTGCCGGAAACTGGACAACTCGCCCACCAGTATCTCACGCTTTATCTCCAGCCCCACACTGAAGAAAAAGACAGCCATCAAAGCATCGTTGATAAAAGTCATCAAGGTCATGTGATGCCCGTTATGACTGAAGAAATTAAATTCTCCTATCTGAAGATGCACCTCGTAATTCCAAAAGGAGGCATAAATATCCCCCCACGGAGAATTGGCCAGGAACATAGCCAGCAAGACTACCCCCATCAGCAACATCCCTCCATTAATATGATAGTGCGCCGCCCGCTGGAAGGAAAAGTTCAAGTTCAGAATTTTCAGTTTTTCCATATCAATTGAATTTAAGAGTTTGTGATAAATTGCCATCAAAACACAAGCCCTTCCTGTTATTGACTTTTTAATTTCAACTAACAGAAAGAGCCCGCTTATTGTTTGCTCCCCAGAGCTTGTTTATTCTTGAATTAATCCAGCTTCAGAACGGCCAGGAACGCCTTTTGCGGTACTTCCACATTACCGATCTGTTTCATTCGTTTCTTACCTCTTTTTTGTTTTTCCAACAATTTACGCTTACGGCTCACGTCACCGCCATAACACTTCGCGGTCACATCCTTGCGCACCGCCTTGATGGTTTCCCTTGAGATAATCTTCGCCCCGATAGCTGCCTGAATGGCAATATCAAACTGCTGGCGCGGAATCAGCTCTTTCAGTTTCTCACACATACGCTTGCCCAGGTTATAGGCATTGTCCACATGTGTCAGGGTAGAAAGCGCATCCACCGGCTCACCGTTCAACAAGATATCCAGCTTCACCAGTTGGAAGGGCGGAAACCCGACTGATGGTAGTCAAAGGAAGCATATCCTTTCGAGATACTCTTCAGCTTGTCATAAAAGTCAATCACGATTTCACCCAGCGGCATCTTGTAGTGAATCTCCACCCGGTTGCCCGACACATAATTCTGCCGCACCAGTTCGCCGCGCTTGCCCAGACACAGTGTCATGATAGGGCCGATGTAATCGGTGGCGGTAATGATCGTGGCATCAATGAAAGGTTCCTCGATGTGGTCAATCAGCGTCGGATCGGGCATACCGCCGGGATTATGCACCTCGTTGGCATGTCCCTGCTTGTCATACACCATGTACGACACGTTGGGCACGGTCGTAATCACATTCATATCAAACTCGCGGTCCAGACGTTCCTGAACAATCTCCATGTGAAGCAATCCCAGAAAACCGCAACGGAATCCGAAGCCCAGAGCCAGTGAAGACTCCGGCTGGAAAGTCAGCGAGGCATCATTCAGCTGAAGTTTCTCCAGCGAAGCGCGGAGGTTCTCGTAATCTTCCGCCTCGATAGGATAAACCCCGGCAAACACCATCGGCTTCACTTCCTCGAATCCGGCAATCGCCTTTTCACACGGACGGGCGATGTGAGTGATGGTATCCCCCACCTTCACCTCGCGCGAGTCTTGATGCCCGAAATGATATACCCCACATCTCCTGTGCGCAGTTCCGCACGGGGAATCATATCCATTTTCAGCACACCGATCTCATCTGCATCATACTCCTTGCCGGTATTGAAGAATTTCACCTTGTCCCCTTTGCGGATCACCCCGTTCTCTATTTTAAAATACGCGATGATCCCACGGAAAGAATTGAATACCGAGTCGAAAATCAAAGCCTGTAGCGGCGCCTCCTCGTCCCCCGTCGGTGCGGGATACGTTCCACCACCGCCTTCAATATCTCCTCCACACCCATTCCGGTCTTGCCGGAGGCACGGATAATATCCTCATGTTTGCAGCCCAGCAGGTCGATGATTTCATCTTCCACCTCATCGGGCATGGCACTCGCCATATCACATTTGTTCAGCACGGGAATGATTTCCAGGTCATGCTCCAACGCCATGTACAGATTCGAGATAGTCTGCGCCTGCACTCCCTGCGAAGCGTCCACAATGAGCAGCGCCCCTTCACAGGCGGCTATGGAACGGGATACCTCGTATGAAAAGTCCACGTGTCCCGGAGTGTCAATCAGATTCAGTACATACTTCTCTCCCCCATACTCGTACTCCATCTGGATGGCATGGCTCTTGATTGTAATACCTCTCTCCTTTTCCAGGTCCATATCGTCAAGCATCTGCCCTTCGGTTACCTGGATGGTTTTTGTAAACTCCAACAAACGGTCGGCCAAGGTCATTTCCCGTGGTCTATATGTGCTATAATGCAAAAATTACGGATATTCTTCATCTTCGTCACTTAAATTTCGCGCAAATATACAAAAACTCGCTCATATACGGATGAATTTTGCAGGAATAATACAAACCATCTGAAATCAAAACCAGAAGATTTGCCAACAATATTCATTCTTAAAAGTGGCCGTTCTTAAGTCCTTCCTCCAATTTTTCCATCCATTTATTAAAACGAGGACATTTGCCTCGAATATCATCTATATCCAGCGCCTCAAGAATCATCTCCCGTCAGCAGTCTTCTCATACGGGAATATCCTCATCAATCGTTTGGAAGGAGCGGTATCCGCCCTCCGTTTATATCTTCGGGGGTAGGATATGAATCTATTATCCGCTGCAATTCATCCAAGCTTTCCTGATCATCCACCACAACATTGAAACCGTCCATACTGGTATACATCAGGGATTCAATCTCATGCCGTTGGATATAAGGCAGAAAACAGGAAGCATCCATAAATTCCGTTACCTTTTCTTTTATCCCCTGTTCCATATCCGGCAGTCTCAAACTGTCTGTGGTATAGCCGGGAAAATCTGTAGGAAGTCTGAAAAAGTCAAGCAAGGTTGTGATTAACACGTTTTTTGTCGCAGCCACCCGTGAAACGTCATTCTTCAGATATTCAAAACCCACATTCCCACCTTTTTTATTCAATTTTCTGTTCGTTAAGATTTTCTGGGCATTCATAGGATTAGTAAATCCTTTCGAATACAAATAGGGAATTACACGCTTCTGAATAAAACTCACTTCCGTATCGCCTTCAACTATAAACACTACTCTTTTCATTCCCACTCAATTTAAAGGCTGCCCGCCAATGACATTCTTCTCCCATATTTCTCCCAAGCTGTAATCTTCCAGCCAATGCGCTAAATTCTCAGAATCAAGCCGGTTGAAAACAGTCGCGTTGTCTTTACGATCCACAACAATGATATCTTCCGGTTCAAAGTTATCCACCAAATTGACAGATTGAGTGGAGATAATTATCTGAGCTTCTCTGGAAGCTTTTTTGATCAAAGCAGCCAGTTTGTTGACCGCTACCGGATGTAGTCCGAGTTCCGGCTCGTCAATGATGACCGTCTTTGGCAGATCCGGCTGAAGCAACAAGGTTGCCAGACAGATAAAACGCAGCGTTCCGTCTGATAACTGGTACGCATTAAAATACGTATCAACAGCTCCCTTCTGCTTCCACTCCAGCTGGATCAGCTGTTCGTTCAAGCGGTTGGGCATTAAACAGAATCCCTCAAAAAAGGAGAAACCGAAGCTACCGCCTTTTCTATACGTGTGAAATGTTTTGGATGCTTTTCTTTCAGATAATATAAGAATGCGGCAATGTTAGCCCCATTGTTCTTCAAGCTGACATTATCATCCATATTACATTTTCCTTTCATGGGGGAACGGTCTCCCGTATCATGGAAATGATACACCTCAAATTCGCGTAAGAAGCTGTTTACATAAAATGCCTGTCCGGTATGGTCGTTCTTAAATGAAGATTCCTGCTTGTTGACCTCGTGCAGTTGTTTGTGCCAGGATACCCCATTGTGATAAGCCGTATCAATACGCTCAATAAATAAAGAATCCTGAGCCTCTTTCATATTTACAATAAAACGATTATGAGCATCCTTACCGCGTTCCGCAAAAAACAAGTCAAAGGACAAATGATCAGTTTCTTTTTTTCCCATATACAACAAACTGTCGGAGCCGCCTTTGGTGAGAACATAATTCTGAAGATTCCGCTCGTACAGGTTATGTATAAGAGTAAAGGCAGAAATGAAATTGCTCTTTCCTATTCCATTCCCACCTATCAATATATTTATGGGAAACAGCTCTACAGTTTGTTCCTTTATTGATTTGTATCCTTCAATCGTTATTTTCTGTATCATCAAAATTTGTTTACATTCTCAAACAACAATACAAAAGTAGCTTTTTTGCCTGAATACTACAATTTGCCGGTTGCAAATCTCTTATTTTTCATTTCTTTTATAGATATCTCAGACTTCAACAAATATACAAAAAAAAATGCGTTGACAACATACCAAACGATGTGCCAACGCATTTTTTTATGAGTTTAAAATCTTCTTCTTACACCAATTTTACAAAGATCTCGCCTTCCACTTCAGAAGTAACGACCTTATCTTCTCTCAGCAGCCAGCCCAGCCCCAGGAAGAAATCCTTGTCAGCTTTCAGTTTGGTTGCTTTCTTGATTTGTTTTTGTGTCAAACCTTCAGTTCCATTCAATGCTTCCCAGATTTGTCCGGCCAAAGCACCTGCTTTTTCTTTCAACATTTTCAATTTGCTTTTAGTTAAACGTTAACCGCACCCACACATTCCGATGTGAATGTTTGTGTTTCTTATCGCTTGCAAAGATACACAAAATTATGTTATTCAACACTTTTGCATCGAAAAAGTTTGTATTTCTATAAGAAAAAGCGATTTTTCAACCTATTTTTTTGTTTTTCGAGGTGTTCGCTCCAAATCCGGGCCGCTTCCTCTACCATTCTTGCACAAGGACGCTTGGCGTAATACCGTTCCGTCCTTGCTTCCGGTGTGGATACTACCGGCTCTTTTCCGGACAATCCCAGCAAATCGGCACACCGCAGGGCGCCGTTCCGCTTCTTGAATTCTTCGGCCAGTTCCTGCACCAGAGCGTAATTCGCCGCCTTGCTCTCACGGTCTTTCCCCTCGATGGCGCACTTCTCCAGCCCGGCCAGCAGGAACATGCCGCAAGCAGCACCGCAGGTTTCACGCATCCGCCCTATGCCGCCGCCGAAAGAGGCGGACATGTGCAGGGCCTGTTCACGGGTGAAACCATACAGATCGGCAAAAGCCGTCACTACGGACTGGGAGCAGTTATATCCTTCCTTGAACAAGGCAACGGCCTTTGCCACCCTGTCCTCTTCCCTAGCTTCCGTATGCAAATCCAACGTATTCTTGTCTTCTTCCATTTTTCTTACCTCCTTCTTTTCTTTCCGTCTTTTTCCTTTGTTCTCATTCCGCCACATTGTTTACAATCTCACCCTTGATGAATCCTTTCAAGTTCCCCACCGCAATCCGCATCAGCCGGACACGGGCTTCTTTCGTGGCCCAGGCGATATGCGGCGTAATGAAGCAGTTCTTCGCCGTCAGCAGGGGGTTGGTATATTGGGGAGGCTCGGAAGAAAGCACGTCCAGTCCGGCAGCCGCTATCACACCCTTGTTCAGTGCGTCGGCCAGGTCTTTCTCGTTCACCAAGGGACCGCGGCCGGTATTTATCAGAATGGCCGTCGGTTTCATAAGAGCCAGGCGGTCGGCATTGACCAGCTCTTTGGTATCGGGTGTAAGGGGGCAGTGCAGGCTCACCACGTCACATTCGCGGAACAGCTCATCCAGCTCCATTTTCCGGATTCCTCCGGGAAGTTGTGACTGCGGCTTGGAAGTATAGGCGCATACCTGCATTCCGAAAGCGGCAGCGATGCGCGCCGTCGCCTGTCCGGTGTTTCCCAAGCCGATGATTCCCAGTTTCTTCCCGTCCAGCTCCACCAGGTCGGTATCCCAGTAGCAGAAGTCGGGATTGTTCGCCCAACGCCCGTGACGGTTGGCATAGGCATAATGGCCTACACGCTGGGTGATGTTCAGTATATGCGCAAAGACCATCTGGGCAACGGAAGCGGTGCTGTAGGCAGGTATGTTGGTGACAATGATGCCCCGCGCTTTCGCAGCCTGGATGTCCACAATATTATATCCCGTAGCCAGCACGCCGATGTATTTCAAGGCAGGCAGAGCGGCCATATCCTCCGCCGTAATCACCGTTTTATTTGTAATCAGCACTTCCGCTCCGGCAGAACGCTCCAATAACTCGGCAGGGGCTGTGCGGTCGTACACCGTCAGCTCGCCCAACGCCCGCATCTCCTCCCATGACAAATCACCGGGATTCAATCCGTAACCGTCTAAAACTACTATTTTCATATGCTCAAAAGTTAAATTTCATATTTTGTTCATTTATTCGGTTAGATTGAACGCGAATGACGCAAATTAACAGCTGCACAGCATGGATATAAACCGGCCGGAAGGTTGGATTTATGTCATTTGCGTTCCAATTTTTAATTTTATAGCACAGGATCAATGCAATTCATTTTCATTCCTTGAACCGTTCCCCCCAGAGGCTCTGCATCCGTTCCTTTATCTTCGCTTCCTGCGCATTGTTCTGCGGATGCCAGATGCGGCTGCCCTTCACCTCGTCCGGCAGGAACTGCTGCTGCACGAAATTGCCCTGATAGGCATGTGCATACTTATAATCCTTGCCATAGCCCAACTGTTTCATCAACTTGGTGGGTGCGTTGCGCAGATGCAAGGGAACAGGCAGGTTGCCCGTCTGCCGCACCAGTTCCAGGGCACTGTTGATCCCCTCGTATGCCGAGTTGCTCTTGGGGCTGGTGGCCAGATACACCGTAGCTTCCGCCAGCGGGATACGCCCCTCAGGCCATCCTATCTTCATCACGGCATCAAAAGCAGCGTTCGCCAGGAGCAATGCGTTGGGATTGGCCAGACCGATATCCTCGGCTGCCGAAATGACCAGTCTGCGGGCTATGAAAGCCGGGTCCTCTCCGGCCTCCACCATACGCGCCAGCCAGTAGAGCGCCCCGTCCGGATCACTTCCGCGGATGGACTTGATAAAGGCGGAAATGATATCATAATGCATCTCCCCGTCCTTGTCATACGCCAACGGATTCTGCTGCAAACGCTCGGTCACCTTCTCATCCGTAATCACCACGGGTCCGGCATCCGCATCCGCCTCCACCACCAGCTCCAGTATGTTCAGCAGCTTGCGGGCATCGCCTCCCGAAAAGCGGAGCATGGCATCCGTCTCCTTCAGCTCTATCTTCTTTTCTTTCAGTATCACGTCCTTTGCGATGGCATTATGCAGCAGTTCCAGCAAATCCTCCTTCTCCAATGATTTCAGCACATACAGCTGGCAGCGGGAGAGCAAGGGCCGGATCACCTCGAACGAGGGATTCTCGGTGGTGGCGCCTATCAGGGTCACCACTCCCGTCTCCACCGCCCCCAACAGGGAATCCTGCTGGGACTTGCTGAACCGGTGGATTTCATCAATGAACAGGATGGGGCTGGCCTGAGAGAAAAAACGGTTGCTTCTCGCCTTCTCTATCACATCGCGCACATCCTTCACACCGGAGGTGACCGCACTCAGTGTATAAAAAGGAGTTTCCAGCTTGTTGGCTATGATCTGCGCCAGCGTGGTCTTCCCCACCCCCGGAGGCCCCCAGAGGATAAAGGAGGAGATGCGTCCCGCGTCAATCATCTTGCGCAAGACAGCCCCCGGCCCCACCAGGTGTTTCTGACCTATATAATCGTCCAATGTCTTCGGACGCAAACGTTCTGCTAAAGGTTGTGCCATATCTTCATCTTTATTTCGGATAACAAAAATACAGCATATTTCCTATGAACAAAGCCCAGGGCAACAATATAGGATTTATTTTTTTGAGGCAGAAAAACAAAAGAACATAAAAAACAGGGACTCATACAAAATGAAATACAGGTTCTTTGTCCGTCTGATCCAAAACAATTATTTTTGCAACCCTTTTCCAAAAGAGTGATTATTTCAAATTTAAATGTAATTCTAATAAAGACAGACGATGAAAAAACTTTTTTCCACCAGCCTGTTGATTTTAGCAGGTATGCTTTTACTGCTGGGCAGCTGCAAAGAGGACGAACTTCCGGTTTCCGGAGAAGGAAACGTGGCAAACAACGAATTGCCCGTCCGGCTGGCCGAAACGGATTATAACCCGGACAACACGTATTACCTGCTGAATGACAATGAATCCCAGGATGTTTATTTCGACTCCGGCCAGCGCAGCTTCTACGTCAGCCGGCCTCTTCAGTTCGGAATGGACGACGAGCACTGTTTCCAACTCCGTTTCTATAGTCCCAGAGCCTTGAAAAACGTGACTTTCTGGGCCAGGATAGACGGTTACGAGGAAGAATTCAAGTTCATGTCGCTGGAAAAGATCATGCCTTTCCAGCAACTCCGGGTACACATACCGTTCGCCACCAAGGACCTGACCGCCTATACCCGCAGCGGAAAGAAAATACGGATCATGGCAAACCCCTACCTCACGGAAGAAAACCTGACCTTCACCGTAGAGTGTGACGACCCGTACTGGGCAAGGCTACAATCCATCCGGTGCAAATGGTACATCGCCTTCGGCAGATACAGTGACACCCAGGACAGCTGGAAGTACAAGATGAAGGCTTCGCACACGCGTGAGGCGGTGGCCATCGCGCTGAACATGGCGTATATGTTCTCGTCGGAACGGTTCAAGACCGCCCTGTACGAGTTCGGCCCGCTGCACAGCAACAATGACAAGGCGGAAATAGACAAGACCGCCCTGCTGGCCAACGTGCTCAACCACCGCGGACTGACCTTCGGCTATACCACCGGCGTGATGGGACTGGGCGGAGGAACCACCTTCGGCATGCATGAAGTGTGTTATCTGGAACACTATGCCGATGACAAAAGCATCACCGAAACCATATTCCACGAGTTTGCCCACTGTGTGGGCTACGGCCATGCGGGAAACATGACTTACGAACAGACGGGACCGGGGTGGATCACCCTGTGCAACAACGTATATGTGGCGCTGTCGCTGGACAAGGAGCTGCCCGTCTATTCCCGCCGCTTCCTGCACACCCGCTGGAGCAGGAACCGTTATTTTGATGATATATACGTGGCTTCGAAACACATTATCGAAGACCCGGAACTCGATGCGCTGGACGGCGGCCTGTCTCCCTGCGCGGAGAGACCGACCGGGGAGGAAACGACGGGGAGCCGGTGGCGTTCAAGCTGGATTATACCGACTTGCCCGGCGCTACGGGAACCACCTTCCGCCCCAAGGATGTATATGTGTACGGAGATACCCTGTATGCCGTGAACGATGCGGACAACCAGTACAGCGTAGAGGTGTTCGGCCTTGCCGGCGGCGGCAAGAAGCACTTGGGAAGCATCAAGGAATGGAAGCACGGAGAAGCTACCGGGAAATTCGGCGGCCGCCCGAACGGTGTCACCCGTGCCCACGACAAGATTTATGTCACCCACGAAGGAAGCCGTACCGAGATTTTTGATGCGAAGAGCCATCAGTCCTTACCTGCATAGGCAATGGAAGCTGGGGAACAGGGCCCACGCAGACCGTACATGCCTTCGATGTGCTGCTCTACAAAGGGCTGGTCATGATACACGACAAACGCTACGTCAACTTTGTAGAAGAGCAGGCTATACAGTCCGGAGTGACTCCGCGGATTTATGTACGTTCCGAACATCTGGCGAAACAAACGGCACTTACGGCATGGCGGTGGACGAACAGACCGGCCTGCTCTACTCCACCATCCCGCCAAACGCATAGACCTGTTCTCTGACGGGATACGGGAAGGAGTTTCACCCAACGCACCGGGCAACTGGCTTATAAAAATGTACCCTACGACTTGGATTTCTACGAAGGAAGGCTGTTTGTAAGTTCCAACGGCACAGAAAAGTTCTGTGAGGTCAATCCCCGGACGGGAGAGATCATGAAGGACCATACCACCATCGGCGGCATCACCCTGCAAGCACCTGAGAAGTTCTGCATCCGCCGCCACACGCTGTTCATCACCGACCGCGTGAAAAACGGGACATGCGTTTACGCCATCCCCATGAGTGAGCTGAAATAAATGTATACCTATATAATATAGTAAGAACAACATGAAAATATACGCTTATATCCTGATTGTGCTGTCCGGAGTCCTGACGGCACAATGCAGCAAAGTCACCCTGGATGAAATCTGCGGCTACCCCTCCGCTCCCGGCGGAGGAAACGGGGAAGGAGAAGGAAACGGGGATTATACCAGTTACTGGTATTACTCGTATGAGGCGGCGCAACTGATTGATGCGGAAACCCTGGGCATGGAAACGGCCGAGGATTTCACCCCTTATACCGTTGCCCATCTGGGGGATACCCTTTTCATCGCAAACATCGGAAAGGCAGGCAGCAGCCTGTTGCTGTTCAGTATAAAGAAAGGTGAACGGCTGGGAACCTTGCAGAGCTGGCAGCACGACGGCGGGGAGAAGAGTTTCGGAAGTCAGATAGAAGCCATCGTGCCGTCGGGCAACCGGCTGTATGTGGCCGAACGCCAGTCGCGCATCCATGTATTCCGGTTGCCGGAACTGTCCTACCTCACCTGCATAGGCAACGGGCAATGGAGCGGCCCCGTATTCCAGCACAGGCCATGACGGTAAAGGACGGGCTGATTTTCGCACGCGACAAGAACGGAATGGTCAGCATTTACAAAGAGGAGGATGCCACCCCGGATAATTACCAGAAGGTGAACCGCTACCGCCGGGCATCCGGCAACGGCAGTCCGGGCAACAACGGCTTTGCCAGCCATTCCATGCAGCCCGATGCGGAAGGGCATCTGCTGCTCACGGATTATGAAGGGAAGAAAATACGGGTGCTCGATCCGGCACTGGTCAACGATGATATGGCAAACGACGCTTCCATCGATCTGGACGACCTTTCCCTGTCGCCCGGCTTCAAGCCCAAGACACTGGCGTTGTGCGGCGACCGCTGGTATGCTACCGGCGACAATGATGCCATCAACATATACGAACGCCAGTCCAACGAATGGAGCAAGAAAATAAAAACTGTAAAAGGATATGCTTTTTCCCAGCCTGCCCGCATCTATGCGCAAAACGACTCCGTGCTATGGGTTTCGGACACGCACAGTTCCAAACGGACACTGGTGAAAATGCTGGTGCATAAGGGGGAAATACGGGAATAGAGGTTCTATTCCGTTCTTTATCCAGAATGCGAATGACACGAATGGCGCAAATTGGGTTTATATCTCTGATTGGCGTCATTCGTGTCATTTTCATTCACACATATCAACCTTGCCAATCTTTCAATGCGACTGTCAACAGGAGCCGGTCGTTCACTTGCCATATCGATTACGCAATCGGGGAAGCCATTCTTTTTATCTGGCCGCACTCCATCACAATCCCCTTTCAAGGCTCCCCTATCGCCCCCACAATCAGCTGTACCTGAGCCGGCATATAGGTACGGCAGCTCAAGCCACTGCCCATCTTCTCCAGTTTCTCCCTGAGGTGAGGATAATAGTCAATCCAATACTGCAACTTACGGTAAGCCACCTGCGGATTCAAATCCGGGAAATAACACAGGCCAGTTCGGTGCGGCCATACGTGCGTATCTCAAAATTCTCCATACATTCCATACTTTTTATTTACTTCCATAAAAGTACGAAAAACGGACGAGAAGAAAGAATGTTTTTCCAACAATAATCAACTAGAATCAACTGTTATCAACTACAATCCACCGGAATCAACTTTCCGGAATCCGCACATCGTATCTTTGTAATGTCGGGACGATGAAGGCGAAAGATCTATAATCTTACAGCTGTAAGATATAGGATCTTACACGTGAAAGATAGGGTTCTTTCAGCAGTCGGCGACCAGTGGCTGACGGTTAATGGAAAGTGACTGACGTCTGACTTGCTTCATTCCCCGGCAACAGTGTTTCTTAATTCTCAATTATCAACTTTTAATTTTAACAGACTATGGTAAATTACAGTATCGTTATGCGTAGCATCCGATGGACGCGGATGCCGCCAAGAAGGCTTATGCCAGTGCACAGTATTCGGAAGTGATGGACATCAACCGCTTTGCCGAGCACATCGCCAGCCACGGCTGTGTGTACAAGCGCGCGGACATCGTGGCCATCCTCACCATGGCGGTGGACTGCATGAGGGAACAGCTTCTGGGAGGACAGAAGATACAGCTGGGCGACTTGGGGGATTTCTCCATCAGCATCAACAGTATAGGAGCGGAAAGCGCTGCCGACTACAATCCTGCCATCCACGTCAGAAAGCTGAATGTGAACTGGAGTGCCGGAACACGTTTCCAGAACTTGCAGGAGGAAGCCGTGTTCAACCTGGTGGCCACGCGCAAGGCGGCCCGACTGGTGGTGAAGGCGCTGAAAGCCGGAAAGACCAGTGTGGATCTTACCGGAGAGGCGAAGGAGCCGGAAAACGGAGGACAGGCCTGACGGAACTCCTGTATGACGGAAGCAAGGCACAACGCTAAAGGCACGACGCTAAAAGGCTGAATGTGCCCCTGTGACAAGCCGTTTTCATTGGGGTACATTCAGCCCTTGGCTTCCATTACAATTCACTTATTATCAACCTCTAAAACAAAATTCCAATGAGTTCAAGAACAAAGAAAAACACCTGGACACTGATTCTGAAAGTAATTATCACCGTAGCCACCGCCGTTGCCGGCGCACTCGGCCTGAACGCCTGTATCTGATGATCATGAGAACCATCACCCTGATTATTATCCACTGCTCCGCCACCCTGAGGGGCGGAGGCTGGATTTTGAGACTTGCCGCCGGGACCACATCCGCCACCGGGGCTTCACGGACATAGGATATCATTTCTATATCACCCGTGACGGAGAGATTCACCGCGGACGACCTCTGGAAAAGGTGGGAGCGCATTGCAAGAACCATAACCGGCATTCTATCGGCATCTGCTATGAGGGAGGACTCTCGGCGGACTGCACATCTGCCGATACGCGTACTCTGATGCAGAAGGGAAGTATGCTGGCACTGCTGCGCGAGCTGCGCCTCCTGTTCCCCAAAGCGTTGATAGTGGGACATCATGACTTGAATCCCGTGAAGCCGTGCCCTTGTTTTGATGCTGTGAAGGAATACCGCTTTTAAGGGAAGCTTTCTCCAAAGATAGGGTTTCCAATGAGAACCGTTTGTTTTCAAAGAGGCTTCTTCAAAGATAGGGTTTCCAATGAGAGCCGTTCGTTTTCAAAGAGGTTTCTCCAAAGATAACGTATCCAAGGTGGCTTTCTCCAAAGATAGCGTCCCTTTCCTCCGCTTTGATTTCCTGACCCTTCATTCAACTAATCTTTTCATTTAACAATAATAAAAATGAACTATCTGATAAACCAACTCATGACCGTGGACAAAGCCTTCTACCGTCATTATCTGGAAATGCTGCTCACCCTGAACCGCATCCAAGCCCTCACCCCCTGGCAGATGTCCATGCTGCTGTGGAGAGCCAAGATTTCCATATACAGGTGCTCTACCCCGAACTGCTGCGCATCAGCTGTGCACGGAGCAGGAAAAGGACGAGATACGCTTTATGAAGGGATGGAAACTGAAAGAGCTGGAGAAAATAATGCCCGCATGGCAGCGACGGCAGTGCGAGGAGATAAAACGGGAACGGTGGAGAGGATTTTAATGGCTAGCGGTTAATGAGGAATGACCAGTGATCACTGAGGAATGACCAGTAATCAGTAAAGCCTGCCGGCAACATGATCTACTTGTAAGCAACTTTAAAGGGGGTATGTCAAAATAAAATAACTACTCCGAGAAGTTACAGACTGTAACTAAAAGCCTAAAAGGCGAGTGTCAAAACTCAGATTTTGAAAACATGAACTTACAATCTGAAATTTGAGCATCCTAAAAGACTAAAGAAAGGGTCGTATCATTACTCCATACAGAGCTTGATACGATCCTTTTACGTGTTATAATTACTATCTGTAACTTTTCGGGGCTGTCCTTTTTGTTTTGACATCTCCCTTCTCCTATCCCCAAGTTATTCAGGAACAGCAACATTCAACTACTTCATTCCCCCTCATTAAACCCCAGGCCCTGCTGTTCGGGCTTCAGCTTCTCTGTCAGGAATTGGTATGCTCCCACTTCGGTTCGGGCGGATTATGATCCAAGGTCCTCTCCTCGGTAGGCGTGTAACGTCCGTTGTAAGTGCTGAAGGCGAAAAAAGCATCTCCCGGTCCGCCAGATGGTCGAAACGTACCTTGGCCACACGCACCAGCACCTGCCCCAGTTCATCGTTACGGTCTACCACCATTCCATAATCCGTCTTGTTGAAAAAGGCCGCCGAGCCGTTGATATCATACAGCGTGGGCACAGGCCAGCGTTTGCTTCCCGGTTCGCGGCGCAACTTGGTGGGGTGCGCCACCAGAATGAGCAACACCTTGTGCTTCACGGCAAAATTGGAGAACTCGTCGAAGATGCGGCTGATGTACTGCGTTTCCGTTTCCCAGTCGGGAATCTGATGCTCGAAGCGGTTGAAGGGGTCCACCACCAGCACCTTCACTCCTTTCCGGCTCACCAGTTGGGCGGCAATGCGAAGCACGCTCTCTACCGAGAAGTCCTCTTTCGGCATAATGGAGAAGACACTCTGTGCCAGGTAACGGATGGCCTGTCCGGCTTCCGGCAACGGCATCCCCTTGTGTTCGAAACGCTTGCCCACCACGCGGCGTATCAGCTTGCGGTAGTGATAGGCCAGCGGGGTATTCTCCGGGCTGAAATAGCCCACCTTCCAATCGTGGCGCAGGAGCAGGCGCATGGCAATTTCGTCCACAAACTCGCTTTTTCCGCTGCCGGGAACGCCTGTGACCGTGAGCACAAAACCACGCTCGAACTTGATCAGCCGGTCCAGATTCTCCAGTCCCGTATCGGCTCCCTCCGGCATTCCGTTGTAATAAATATCCATCAGCGTATCCCATTCGTCCATGGGGCAGAAGACTCCTTCCAACGGGATTTCCGCCGCCTGCTCCACCTGCTGGCGGAGCTCGGAAGATCATACTTCAACAGATACTCGTTGGCATCCTTGCAGCCTTCTCCCCAGGCCACCACCTTGCAGCGGTCCACGCCCAGGCGGCGCACCAGTTCATCGCGCAACTCCACTCCGCGCTTGTCGGTATCCATGGCCAGGATGATTTCCGCCTTGTCATCGAAGTGCGACTCCACGAAGCGGTCCAGCCACTGAAGGTTCGCGCCTCCGGCTCCGTTGGGTACGGACACCACCTCTTCCAGTCCTGCGGCTATCAGGCTGAGGGCATCTATCTCGCCTTCGGTGATGTAGCACTTTTCCTTTCCTTTTATGGCGTCTATGTTCCAAGGAATCAGCTCGGCTCCTTTCACCATCTTGAAATGCTTTGCGGCATCCCGGAATTCATGTTTTTCATTACTCCGTCCTCCAGGTAAGGGAAGCAGATGCAGGCTTCTTCCTTGCCGGTCTGCGGCAGGAATTCCAAGCGTTCCTCTATCTTCATCCTTGTCAGGACGTCCATCGGAATACCTCGTCTGTCGACCATGTATTCCATCATTTCTCCATTCATAATTTGTTTGTTTTTATTAATTACCGGGCATACGTAATGTACAGGCGGTTGCAGGGGGATGTGCGGCTTGCGTTGCGACCTGTTATGGTGCTGCGATGCTGCATCGTGGTGCTGCGACGTGTTACGGTGCTGCGGTGCATCCTTCTGCTGTTTCTGCCGTTCCCGGTCTTGTTGTTTCTGTTCTCTTTTCCACATCTCGTCCTCGTTCCACGCTATGGCGAAATCACAATGAAAGCATTTCGCCCATCCCCCTTCACGGGTGATATGCACACTGAACGAAGGATCTTTGGGATTGCTTCGCGTTGCGGAACATTCGGGACAAGGCATACGGAAATGGTCCTTTCTGCGCGGCAGGCTTTTCAGCCACCGCACATAATCTGCATGTTCTTCGCGCGTCATATCCAGCTCTGTTTCAGGTTATCCCAGGTGGCACGTCCGTTGGGGCGCGGGGGTGCATCGGCAGGAAGAGGAACTCCGCAATACGAACGTTCGCCGGTCAGCGGATTGTACGTTTCGTAGGGCGAGAGCGAAGTCGATTCATTCTGCATCCGGCTCCTTTCTTTCAGCTTTTCTTCCAGAAAAAGACGGGTGGGCCTTTCTCGGCGGATGTAGTTGGCGAAATAAGCTTCGGCTTCGGACACGGAAGTGATTCCTCCTGTGTTTCCTTGTGCCACGACATGTTTCTTGAACAGATCACGAATAAAAGAAAGATTGTTCAAAAAGAGTTCTTTCAAACCTGACATCATCCCACAGCCTCCAGCCAACTCTGAGTAATGAAAGCTTCATTGATGCATTGTTCCATCGGGGTATCGTTTCGGACAATTCGGAAAATCGGGAAAGTTTATCAACAGCAGCAACAGCAATTATTTCTTTTTCTTTGTTATTGTTGTTTTTCTTCTCTCCTCTATTCTTTTCTTCTCTTATAAAGCTTTGCTTAAAGCTTGCTTGCAAGTTCTTTCCATAGCACTCATTATCAACACTTTGAATCACATTTTTGACTGAATTTTCATTTGTATTTTTTGCAGTCGTATTTTTCATACTTTCCGCACTACTTTTCACGTTGCTTTCCGTGCTGTTTTCCTTGTAGATTTCCTTATTATAATCCGAATGGATTGGCTTGCTGTTCTCCATGCAGACAGTCTTGTTACTATCTACATTCCTGCTTTCCATATAAATTCTCTCCTTGCTATCCATACTGGGTACACCACTGCTTTTCAGGTAGACTTCCTTGTTATTATCCATGCAAGGTACACCATCACTTTTCATGTAGGCTTCCCCGTTATTATCCACGCAGAACGCATCACCGCTTTTCATGTAGGCTTCCCCGTTATTATCCATGCAAGATGTATCACCGCTTTTCAGGTAGATTTCCCCGTTATTATCCATGCAAGGTGTATCACCGCTTTTCAGGTAGGCTTCCCCGTTATCATACACGCAGGCGCATCATTACTTTTCGTGTAGATTTCCCCGTTACGATCCATGCAGGACGTATCACCGTTTTTCCCTTCGTTGATTCTGCCCCTCCCTATTGCAGACGCTGTAGACGCAGTTGCTTTTGCAGATGCTTTCACCGTACTTTTCTTACTGCTTCTCCCTCCCTTACTGCCGGCAGCGGCACGTTGCTCGGAAGTTTGCTCTGATATCCCATCACCTCGTCCAGATACAGACATCGGAAATACCCGTCCTCTGTAATGAGAAACAAATCGAAGTCCTTAATAAGATGTTGCAGATTTTCCACGGTAGCTCCCCACTGATCGGCCAGCAAATCCAGTTCGTTAAAATCATGTTTGTATTCCTGCTGTTTTCGCAGAAACAATATCGTTTCAAGATACAACCCCAGCCCCATGCATTTCATGTCGGCATTCAGCTTCATCATTTGTAATCCGACATCAAACTGCAATTCAGCCGGATAAACTGCTCTGTATAATCCATTTCTTTGTGTGTTAGTATAAATATAACGCAAAGGAACGCAAAATATAAATAGGGCGTTGCTCACAAAAACAAGCAATTGTTAATAAACATTTCCTATCTTTGCCGAGACATTTTGTAAGTAGCTATGTTTATGCTGTTTACAAATCATTATTTAATAATTTAATTTTTAGTAACATGAAAAAAATTTGAGATCATCAGCACTTGCATCGGTAATGCCGTGCGAAGAAGCGATTTAAACCCCAACAACTTGGAAGACAAAGGTGCGATAGGCCGGTCCACCGCCACCAAAATTCGAGACGGAAAGATTGTGACTCCAAATTCTTACTTCAAACTGATGAAATGGATGGAAAAGGAGAAACCGGAGGTTACAAAGAAGCCATGGAGCACATCCTGAAAGAACTGGGCAAGCTCAAAA
>ENA-OQHP01000037-OQHP01000037.1-human-gut-metagenome-genome-assembly--contig:-NODE-37-length-40950-cov-2.543860_pt1 | contig 40950 bp, 56 predicted proteins | sample MGYA00242563_ERZ504717 | MGnify/ENA primary metagenome ERZ504717 (study PRJEB26092, sample SAMD00036212) | human gut metagenome | host: Homo sapiens | study: EMG produced TPA metagenomics assembly of... | reverse complement strand
TCCCAAATTACCACGACCACGGAAAGTTAATAGAAGGTGTTGAACCGGACGAGAAATAATAGTTACACCGGGAACGGTTCCTTGTATGGCAGACAAAACATTAGTCTGCACACGGTCTTTGATATCATCTGTACTGACAGAAGCAACAGCACCGGTCAAGTTTACTTTCTTTTGAGTACCGTAACCAATCACTACCACTTCATCCAGTGTTTTCGTGTCTTCTTTCAACGTTACATTATAAGAAGTAACTCCAGATTGCACTTTTACCACTTGAGGAAGATAGCCGATATAGCTAATCTGCAATTCATTACCCGAGACTGTCAATGTAAAGTTACCATCGAAATCGGTAATCGTACCATTGGTCGGAGCCCCTTTCTCTACTACAGAAGCACCGATGATAGGCTCTCCCAAAGCATCTTTCACACAACCGGTCACTTTCTTTGCCTGCTGCTGTTGTTGTTTTTCTACAGCAGCCACGGCATTCGCCTTTGACACAATGATCTGATTATTTACTATCTTATAAGTATAACCAGAATTTTTAAACATCTGGGCCAAGACTTGTTCAATAGTAGCATTCTGAGCCTTTACTGAAACCTTTTTGTCCAGTTTGATCTGATTGTCATTATAGAAAAAAGTATAGTCACTTTGTCCTTCCACTTCCTGCATAATCGTATGCATGGAAACATTTGACTTATTCAATGAGATGGTACCAGATTGGGCATTAACAGGTATTGCACAAACAGCACACGCCACTAAGGCACAAAAAAGTTGCCTTTTTACTTTTTGCGGATAAAATAACCGCTGGTTCGTTTTTTCATAAATACATAATTCTTTATTAGACTAAAATCAACATGATTTTCAAAATACAGTGATAGAGACTATGGATAGTCAAGCCTGTCTACAGTAGTTTTCACAATTGTTTTTCATACTATCATTTTTATAATTACTATTTCATTTCTTCTATGATATAATGATCATACTTATTAATCTATAATTTAATGGCGCACTGTGTGAAATATAATTCAAAATCAAATCCAATGATTCGCTGTGCATCGTAAAAGTAAAGCGATAATGTCTGGCAATATGGGGGACACATTCAATCTTTTGTCCATACCATTTTTCCAACCGTTCCAAAATCATCTCTAATGTCTCATTTTTAAAGCTCATTCTTTTTCCTTGCCGCCAAGATGAATAAGCATCCGCGTCAATAGTAGTGAGACTAATGCCATCAGTCTTGCTATATGTCAACTTTTCGTTCGGTTTCAAAACATAACTTCCGCCTTTCTGTTGATTACTTTCAAGTACTTCCACTTTTACTTTTCCAGTCAACAATACAGTTTCGCCCTCCTCATCACCATCATAACTAAACACTTCAAAAGAAGTACCCAACACAGTCACGTCCATTTTCTGGGTTTTTACAACAAAAGGGTGTGTTTTATCAGGCGTCACTTCAAAAAAGGCTTGTCCCGAAAGCTGTACTTCCCTTTTCTCCCCAGAAAACTCTTTTGGATAAGTAAGCCGGCTGCCTGCATTCAACATAACCTTTGTACCATCAGCCAATCTCACGGAATCCATTGATTGGTATCCGGTATTCACTACATATATAATTTCTTCACCACTATTTTCATCAACAACAAAGCTGAAAGCACCATACATACTGCAATCATCGCAGCCATTCCATATTTATAAAAGGATTTCTTTATAAAAGGAAACCTCCGCCCTCTTACTTTCTTCATAATACCATTCAGTATCTTTTCTTCCCTCACCAAATCCACTGCCTCTTCGGACATTTCTTCCCATTGTCTATGAAAGTATCATTTACATATTCATAGTTATTCAATGCCGCACGCTCCTCCGGGCTTAAAGAGCATTTGCTTTCAAACAGCTTTCTTATAATATCTTCGTTCTTTGTTTTCATCCTTTATTTGATACCCTACGGAAATTCATCCATAAATTTCCCCTGTACTTACTATAAATACACGCCAAAAAAGACATACCCCCAATGCAAGGATACATTTTTGCTAAAAAAATAAACTATGATTATTTAAAAGATAAAAATCAGATAAAGCATAATGTTCTTCTTTAAGAACTTGATTGCTTCATTAATATGTCGTTCTACTGTTTTCTCACTGATATTCAACCGAGTAGCAATTTCTTTGTAGGTCAGATGTTCATCACGACTCATCTTAAAAACTTCTTGTTGACGAGGTGGCAACTCACCCACCATCCTTTTAATAAATTCTTTTAAATCAGCTGCACTTAGCTCATCTTCCATATCATAATAATCCATTGCAGCACTCAACACCGTAAGTTTATAGGCATTCTCATTGAAACTTTTACGAAACTGATTAAAAATAAGATTGCGTGTAATAATAAAAAGATATCCCTTAAAATTATCATCCGCACGTAAAAAATCACGTGTCTCCCACACTTTCACAAACACTTCCTGCACCACTTCCTCAACTTCTGTTATGGAAGACAAATACAGACGAGAGAAATTATAAACTTTAGACCAATACAATCTATACAAAGTTGTAAATGCCTTTTCATCTCCATTTTTTAATAATATAATCAGTTCTTTTTCCGACATCGCATACAAAATCTGCACAAATATATTATTAATAGTTAAGAAAAGAAGCAATATTATTTTATTTTTTAAACAAAGAAAAAAACATCATAGAAAGTCAGATTTCTACATTAGAAAAGCCACCCAATAAATCAGCGGAGAAAATCTGTAATCAATATAGCCAAAGAAAAGATGCAATCAAAAAAAGAATCTGTAAATGCTTACTTCCCAACAGCATCTACAGATTCTTATTCATTTTATTCTTGCAGAACGAACACGTTCTTTATTTCTCCAATGCTTTCATTAATTCTTTTTTTACGGTATCCACCCCCGGAAAACCGGTGTGTTTTTGAATAACAGCCCCCTCCTTATCAACAATAATATAAGTCGGAACGCCCTGTATGCTGAACTGCTTGCTCAAGTATTTCCATTGAGCCGCCGTTACCCGGTAATGCTCTCCATGAATATCCGGAATCATGTTATCCCACGTTTCCTTGGGCGAGTTCTCTCCGGCAATAAAAACATATACAATATCTTTACCTTCAAGATCTTTCTTCATCGGTTTCATCTGTTTCATAGCCATTTTGCAAGGACCGCACCAAGTTGCCCAGAAATCAACCAAAATCACCTTACCCTTAAATTTAGAATGATGGAATAAAATAAATCTTCATCTTTTACTTCTCCGGATTCATTAACGGTATAACCTTTCTTTTTCTTATTAGCATCAATCGTTTCCAAAAGACGGTTGTTCATCTTTGTCAGTCTGCCGAGATAATAAGGGTCACTCATCTTCCGTATCTCCTCAAAATCATGTACAGTCAATGGAGTGAAGTCACTGATTTTCTGAGCATATTTCATCATTTTCTGCAAGTCGAAAAAAAGTCCTTGGTCTGTGCCCAAATATCCGGCTATAATCTTTTTCAAAATATAGTCTTGCTGCATAGAACTGAATTCTTTAAACAATTCATCGTATTTTATTCGCAATTCGCCCATTTTTTCCTGATAGACAGATGTTTTTCCGGTATCTGTATCAGCCTTGAACTCACGTATTATCTTAGCATCTTCAGCAGAAACTTTATCGGAAGAGAGAATAAACGCAAATATATCACTCAACTCATCATCCATCTTCACCCTCAGATAGCCCATTCCCCTTACCAAATCAGCATAACCATTGGCATAAAGCATGACAGGCGAGTTCAGTATATTCAACTGCCGGATATAGTCATAGAAATCATCACTCAATTCCGGTTGTTTAAACTTTTGATAAGCTTCACGAGCCGGTAATCCACTGCACTGCACATAGCATAGGCTAAATTAGAACTTACACGGGTCAATGTCAAAGTACAAAGCAAATCATTCTGAGCCAATAAAAGCTCCCGGTATGCCTGACTTCTTTTCTTATCGGAACAGATAGCGGATTTGGTTTCTTCATATTTTTTCAACCAATAAGCTTTATACTGACCGGCAGTCATATTATATAAATCATTCATATTCCAATGAACCATTCCCCATACATCCATCAAATGTTCATCATCGGTTATCATTTCATCATTCAAAGCCGCCATGGTACCTGAAAAATAGACTTTCTTTCCACCAGCACGCTTGCCTTTCAACAATTTGCTTTCAGAACGACTCAACTCACGCAAGTTGACAGCCATATCCAATTCACCACCGGGAACCAAAAAGACGTCAAAATAAATATCACGTCCCACAGAAAAACTGACCGTAGTCGGAGCACAAAGTTCAATCTCTGTCCGAAATGTTCCGTCTTCATTCACCTTTATTTCAGTATCCTCAAATTTTGCCGTCAACAAATCACAAGTCCTACAAGAAAACGGAAGTGCATAGTGCTTCTCATAGTCTAACAAACGACCGGTTATCACTGATTTGCCATCTTTCAATTCAGCCTTAGGCAACGGTTCAGCGTAATTCAATTTCTGTTTCTTCACATCATCCGATAAATCCAATTCCGGTAATTTACCATCCAAATGGATTCCCCATACCTTGAAACAGTCCTCACAATCGCTCTCAATGAAATCAATCACTTTCACTGTAGGGGCAATAACGGAAAAATAAGACTAAAAGAAGCCTCACCGCTATCGGGCATCCAAAATTTTTCGCCCAAGGTAATTCCATTACCGGAACGAATCGGATACTTCTCTCCATTATCAGCCAACAAATAACTTTCATTACTTATCTGAATCCAATTATGAGGACGGAAAAAGGCTTTTACATCCAATACGGTTGCCGTATCCGAAACCACCACTCTGTCTATCTCGATAGTAGAAGAGCTACGAGCGATGAAAGGCGGCTGTTTAACCACCCTGTCTTTTGCCTGCAAAAGGCAGCAACTCACCATAGCAAGCAGTAAAATACCAAAGTTTTTCATTGTATCTTTTTTTTTAACATACTTACTTATTTCCCAAGTTCCTATCCAAAAGATTCTTTACTTCTTCGTATGCCTTTGTATATCCACGGGCCAAAGTAATACCATCCGGAGAGATTAACATAAGAATGGGAACTCCTGAAAAATAAAGGTCTTTCACTATAAAGCCGTTGCCCTCATCCTCTGTGTAAACTGTAGTCCACGGATGGCTTAGCAATCCCTGTACCCGTTCATCTTTCTTAAACTCTTCAGAACTTCCCTGCAACGATTTCAACAAATCATCACGGGTAAATCCCAATACCTCCAAACCTTTTTCATGATATTTTTGATAGAGATCCGTTATTTTAGGATTTACCCAAAAAGTACCAGGACATAATCCCCAATGATAAATCAACACATATTTGCCTTTATAATCAGACAAAAACACCTTCCGGCCGTCTTTATCTGTCACTGTAAACTCCGCTGGCGCAAAGCCTACTTCAATATTCTTCAATACAAGCAATTGCTTGTCAAGTATTTGTCCAAAATATGAATTTTGAATCTCTGGAGTAAATTGTGCCAAACGCTCTTTCACATCCTTATAAGTAGCATCAAAAACAAAAGCGGATGCATACATAAAAGCGGCATATTCCATATCGTTCACTTTCAATGCCAGACTATCACGAACAGTCTTCAGCATTAGCGGACGATGATATTCATTATACATTTGCCCGTATTTTGCCACACTATCATTTTGCTTTGTATCCTGATATTTCAGTATCTGACTGAAGATATCAATCATTTCAGTATTGGAAGACGCAGTCAGGCTATCATACCTAGCCACCAACGAATTGTCATAAAAGCCACCCGAATGACGAACCGCACCCAAGTAATCCAAAGACCCTTCCAGTTTTATATCATCACCTACGCGAGCTATAATCTCAGCTCCGCGAATACAACTCCGTAACGGTTCACCCACTTAGGCTGATGCGTCAATAAATAAAAAGTAGTATGTTCCATAGGAATAAAAGCCGAGAAAATCCCCTCCTTTTCCACCAATATGGTATCTGTCCCGTCTTCTTTCCAATCGGGTAATAAAAAAGTTTTAAGAAAAAGAGTATCTCCAACCTGAAGCCCTTCCAAATGACCGGATAGTTTAAAGCCATCGGTCTGCATAGTTTGCCGGCATGACACTAGAGCCACTGCAAAGAGTGCCAAAGCTAAAATTTTCTTCATATATTCTTACTTTTATATAAATGACTTCCGTTATTTTGCATGACGAAGTGCCAACGTATCTTTTTTCTCTACAGGAAATGACTTTGTCGGAATATCACCTCTAAAGAAACCTTCCTCCTTTATTTTTTGATACGTTTCCATGCCTGCTGGTAAGTGTTATGCGGTCTTCCACCGGGTTCCCGTCTTCGTCCAAGGCATAACGCTGATCTTCGGAAACTGTAGCCATGTATTTCCTATAATAGCGAATGGCATTCTTCTCATCTTCTTTCCAATCATAGAGACAGGCTATTTTATAAAGAATGGAGTTTTTTCTTTGTATAAATATATAACTTCTCCAAGGCTTCCACCTCTTTCTTTGTATCCCCCGCATAATCGTAACATTCTACCAACCCGTCATAAAGACGTACCATCATACTATCAGAAGGAACTGCTATGCGGAAGGCTTCTTCCATATATTCCACACCCTCCTTTTTCCAGGAAGTGCGTGCCGAAGCTTTTGCCAGATAATAGAGCACATTCACATCCATCGGATTTTTTTGATAAGCTTCTTTCAGATTATCGTATGCACCGTAAAACCAGTTATCCCATAATGGGATACACCTAAATAGTAAAGAGTGAGAAAACTACGATCACCCAGTTCTTTTAATGACTCATAGCGTTTTACCGCCGTTCCGTACTCTTTCAGCATACAATAAGCCTTCGCATTCTGGCGGTTCACATCTATATTGGTGGTATCGGACAAACGATAAACTTCCGTCACATCAACAGCATCTTTAAACTGCTGATTGTTATTAAAAATACCGGCAATGCGTGCCACTGTCTGGGCATCCAACGAATCACGCCGATAGGCTATGTTATAACTGAGGAAGGCACTGGCGGCATCCTGCAATCCCTCGTATGCCTGTCCCAGATATTTGTATCCGGTGGCCGACAAGGAATCGCGTTCCAACCAGCCATGACAAGCCGTACGCGCTTCTTCATAATCTTCGGAAGCTAATAAAGAGCGTATGAACTGCAACCGGAAAAATTTATTTTCCGGTTGCAAATTCATTGCCTTCTGATAACAGTTGGCCGCCCGACGGGAGTTACCCGTCAATTTGTAACACTCGGCAAGGTCGATCAAAACTTTTGTGTTTGTGCTGTCTTTCAAGATAAGAGAGTTCAATACCCCTATGGCTTCCGGATAACGGTTCATCGCTTTCAGCGCCTGAGCTTTGGTAATCAGCAACAAAGAATCCTGACAATCGGGTTCAATCAGCGTAACTACTGTTTCATAATCATAATTATCCATTGCCTGACGAATCCCATCATTCACCTGGGCAAACAACGAAACGGGGAGCATACATAGCAGCAGTGTTACAAATTTTTTCATATCTTTATTCTTATTGTTTCTTTGTGGTAATCAATATCACGCCATTCTTGGCTTTGGCTCCATAAATGGCAGTACCTGCCGCATCCTTCAACACCGAAATAGATTCAATGTCCGAAACATTTATTTTTTCCATTTGACTATAAGGCTTTTCTATCCCATCAACTATAAGCAATGGTTTCTCCTTCCAATCTTTCAACGAAAAAGTTTCCTTACCTATCCGCAATGGATTTTCTTGAAAAACAGTGTCTGTCTTCAACTCCAAATGACGTGCTTCATTTGATTTGATATCTTTACCGTCTAGTCTGAAAGTGACGGGAACCGTATATTTCACACGCACAGGCTGACCTTTCTGCATACCCGGTTTCCATTTCGGCATAATGGAAATGACTCGGATGGCCTCACCGTCCAAATCCGGATCAATGCTCCTGACAACTTTGGGATTGGCTATATTACCATCTTTCTCAACTACAAATTGTACAATAACCTTTCCCTGTACTCCAGCTTTCTGAGCCTCCACTGGATATTTGATATTCTTCCCCAAGAATTTCAAACATTCTCCCATACCACCCGGAAACTCAGGCATCTCTTCAACAACCCGAAAAACCGGAACTTCATCAGAAGCTTCTTCACCACCTCCATAACCTACTACAACCACTTCCTGTGTCTTAGTTGTGATTTCTCCCTCCAAATACACTTTTAAAGATTTAATTTTTCCAATAAGTTTCTCTGTAATAGTCAATTCCTTTGTTTTCATATTTATATATGAAACACTCAAAGTAGCCCCAACAGGCATTGATATAACAAAATTTCCATCTAAATCAGTGATCGTACCTGAAGTGGTACCTTTGATAATCACACTAGCACCTACAACCGGAGCGTTTGTACTTTTTTCTAATACCTGCCTTGCACTTTTATTTCCTTTGCAGGATGTTTTTCGGGACTTTTAACCTCTTCGGTTTTCATAATTGCCGTTAAATCATTAACTTTGACGGCTGAAATCTCATCTAACTCACTAGAGATTTCGGGGCGGGCAAAGGCTGCCACGGCAATGGCTGCCAATGGAAGCACATACAGGTACTTGAGTCGTGCCCACGGATTGGATTTCTTTTTTAACATCATAGTAATACGTTTTTTAAGTGAACTGTGATTGAAGCTGTTGGCCATAGAGTAGAGCCTTGTGCCGACAGCTTTTTTTTATTAATAACAACTGATATTTCTTTGCATCAATACCTTGTGCAATCACGCTTTCGTCCGCTTCGAACTCGTGTATGTTCTGTAGTTCCTGTTTCAATAACCAGGAGGCAGGATTGAACCATTGGAAAAAGATGCAGATATCCGCTATAAGTAAATCTATGGAATGTCTCTTCCGTATATGGGCATATTCATGCGTCAGTATTTCCTCACCGTTTTCCTTCAGGTCTTTCTCAGAGATCACTACAAACTTCATCCAACTGAAAGGTGCGATTTTTTCTGATGGGTAATCAGCGTGATGCCATTTTCCTGACGGACAAGGGTGCTACCCTTTATCAGCCTCAGCATACGGGTCAGCGACCATACATTACGTAAAAAGAAGAATACAATACCCAACAAATAAACCATCAGCAGCGCTTCACGCCATGTAATGACAGATTCGGGAGCAGTTTCTATAGTAGCAGTCCGATTAAGATTAGCCATAAGTAGCAGTTCTTCCCAAGTCAGCAATTGTTGGCTGACTTCCATCGGTTCTTTCATGGTCACTTCCACAAAGGGAATGGCACAGGACAATATCAGTATTCCCAACAAAGCAATACGGTTAAAACGATGGAATGTTTCACGGCTCAGCAACAGGCGGTAAAATAAATAAAATACCGCCAGACAGACTGCCGACTTACAATATATACAAAAAATGCTCCCATAGTATGTATTTTTAATTATTCTCTTTATCCGGATTATTCATGCGCCTTTTCCACATCCCGGATAAGCTGCTTCAATTCATCCAAAGAAATCTCCTCCTCTTTCACCAGTGAAGAAACCGCTCCTAAATAAGAGTTATTGAAATATTTACTGATAACCCCTTTCAACGTCTTCTTCTTAAAATCATCACAGCTTACCACCGCATAATACTGATAGGTATTTCCAAATACCTCATGACTGAGAAACCCCTTTTCCTCCAATCCTCTCACAATGGTAGACAGAGTATTGAAATGCGGACGCGGTTCATCATAAAAATCAAGTAACTGTTTTACAAACAACGGGCCTTTTTCCCAAAAATAACCCATAATTTCTTCTTCCTTTGCTGTCAACATTTTCATAATCTTTCTTTTGATTATCACAAAGAACTAAAACTTTTAGTTATAAAACTAATTTTCATAGTTAAAGTAAACTAAAAGCTTTAGTTACCTGCTGTAAAACAGTATATCCCGTTTTCACCTGCTGATGCAAACGGATATACTTATCATAAATAATCCACCTATAAGGAGACTACAGATCTCTATATACTTATACTTCCCTGAACAATCTATTATTCGTCAATGACCGGTTTATTTTCCGTCAGCCTTTTCAAACGGAGAAGTGCCTCCATATAATAATAATCAGCATAAATGATGGATGCATCAATCTCTGATCCGGCAGGCAAGTGTCCTGTGGAATGAAGCAGGAAAGCAGGTTTACTTTTACCACACTGGTATTTGTCAGAACTCAGGCTGGCCAGCATTTTTACAGCCGCCTGTTATATTCCAATGCTTTTTCAGCCGGCAGATAACCGGACAATTCTAATAAAGCAGAAGCTACCACACAAGCAGCAGAAGCATCCCGGGGAGCATCAGGAATGGACGGATCATTAAAATCCCAATAAGGAACATAGTCTTCGGGCAGATTTTTCAGATATACATCCGTTACCTTTTGTACAAAATCGAGGTAACGGACATCTTTTGTTTCCCGATAAACGACTGTATAACCATAGATAGCCCATGCCTGACCACGAGCCACATACTGTCATCCGAATAACCTTGATGGGTCACTCCCTTGATAAATTCACCTGTCAGGGTATCATACACTGCTACATGATAAGAGGTATAATCCGGACGAAAATGATATTTCATCGTCTTATCCGCATGAGCCACGGCAATGTCAAACAAATAAGGATTACCTCCATTCTTGGCTGCCCAGAAAAGCATTTCCAGATTGATCATATTGTCCATGATGGTATTATGACCGCCAAACATTTTCACATTGCGAGGCCATGAAAGCATAGTACCTACACGGGGATTGAACAATGCTGATAACGAATCAGCCGTATTGATTATAACTTGCTTATATTCCGGATTACCGGTCAGACGATAACCATTACCATAGCTACAAAAAACCAAAAAACCCAAATCATGATCGTATGCAGGAATCTCCGAGAGAAATTTCAAAGAAGCAGTAAACTTTTCGGCCTCTTCCTTTATTTTCGGATCTTGTGTATATTCATAATCATACCACAAGATGCCCGGCCAAAAACCTCCGCACCATTCTTCCTTACTCACTTTACGATAGTTCCAGTCATACTGGCCATCCATTATGTTACGAGGCATCATAGTGTAATCTACCTCCCGCCCTTTTCCATGCATAACCTCCAAAGTACGATGTACCTGGCGATCACAATATTCCAAAGCCCTGTTCACCTCCAGTTTGTTGTCTACTTCAGTACAGGCTGAAAGCAGACATAACCCTATACCTACTAATAGATTTTTTGTATTCATAATTATCCTTTCTTTTTTTACTTATCGATACGAAACCAGTCGGCATCTACCACCTCTTTCCTTGCCATAAGGAGCTGTGCTGAATAATCCTACTTCGCTCCTATCCACTTACCTTGACGAGCAGTAAAAGGCACACCGGCCAATGTATATTTCCTGCCGTCCAGACTGTAGCTGAAATAACAGATACCTCCCCCAGTTACTTTCACCTGCAAATAAATATCACGCTCATAATTGGGATAGAGCCCGGCTCCGAACCGGCGGCTTACAGGTAATTCCGCAAGATGGGTCACTGTTTCAGGAGACCGTTGCTCCGCATCCTTGCAGACCACTTGATTCAATATAAACTTATCACCTTCTTTTACTACACCCAGATAGCCATAATCCCACCCCATCACTATCAGTCCGGACTGCTGTCCGTCCGCTTTCGCAGAAACTTTCAGTTTGGCAGTCGCCGTAAATTCTTCGGCAGGGAATTTTTGTAACAAGAGATTCGGCACCTCCCAAAAATTTACAAAATCCTTGGACAAAATATGTCCATATATACGAATGTAACCCAAATCAGAGGTAAAGCCAAACGTATCCTGATAATTGGCATGCCATTCCCATTGCAAGCCCAATTGCCTTGTGTTGAATTCATCACTCTCAATCGGTGTCTCTATAGGATAAATCCTGCCTACATCCGGTTTTTTATAGCGTTTTACAGGTTCGCCGCATCCATCACCGTCCTTGTCCTCCCCAATTACGGCCAATCATTTTCCCACTTCACAGGATTCAAGTGCAAGACTCTGCCATACATGGCTTTATCTTGAAATTGATAAACCAAGACTCGCCTGTACAGGTTTCCACCCATCCCCCCTGATGAGGGCCATTTATGTCCGTATCTCCTTGGGCCATAACAATTTTTGACTCGTATGGGCCATACACATTGCGAGAGCGAAGTGCCAATTGCCAACCTGTCACCACCCCTCCGGCTGGCGCCAGGATGTAATAATATCCGTTGCGTTTATAAAACTTAGGTCCCTCTATAGTATGATTTACACCATCATTGCCATCAAAAACCAATACAGGTTCACTAATAACTTTTGTACCTTCCGCATTCATCTCACAAACCGTAATCACACTATTGAATGCGGCGCGACTGCCCGCCCACGCATGTACCAAATACACTTTTCCATCCTCATCCCACAACGGAGTAGGATCTATCATTCCTTTCCCAGCCTTTACCAAGACCGGTTTTTCCCATTCACCCAGCGGATCTTTGGTCTTTACCATGAAAATACCCCAGTCGGGATCTCCCCAATAGATAAAAAACTCACCGTTGTGGTAACGGATAGAAGGAGCCCATACCCCTTTTCCATGTTGAGGAGCGTTAAAGAAAATGGTCGGCTCTATCTCCTTCAAGCATAGTTTGTCCAAACGCCAGTTCACCAAATCCTTTGAATGAAGAATGGGCAATCCCGGGGTGCAGCCAAAACTGGAAGCGGTCATATAAAATCATCACCTACGGCACAAACATCCGGTCAGAGTAATCCGCATGAATAATCGGATTAATATACGTACCGTCCTTCTGATCGGACACCCATACCTTCGATACATACTGAGCATCTGCCTGTTGCCATGCACCGCATACTAAAGCCACTATAATCACTATTTTTTCATTCTTACCTATTATAAAAATGCCCTGAAACAATCATTCTTACCTTAAAAAACATACCCCTTTAAACTTAAAAAATCACCTAACCTTCATTTGTTAACCTAATCTGTCTATAATACGGACAAGAAAACCAATACACTCAACGAAAGTGGTTATTTTTATAATACTTGTCCTTTATACTTTTTATATTCTTTTATTTCCTGATCCGTCACTGGCACGAGTTGCATGGCCGCACCGCTCCTGGCTTCAATGCAAACTGCATGATTTGAGAGGAATCCACCAACAGACGGGTACATTTCACCTGAGTACGGGTCTTTATCTTATCTCCCCCATCCGTATAAATACGGGCCAGATAGGTCTTTCCCTTATCTAAAAATGAAAGATTTACCGATTGAGCAGAACCTTCATTATTAGTCAAAGCTCCTACAAACCACTCATTACCCTTGCGACGCGCCATAGTTATATGCTTACCCGGAGCACCTTCCAATACTTTTGTATCATCAAATACGGTTTGCAGATTCTCGAACCATTCTATTTCGGGCTCCCTTGATAGAATGAGGGGCGGTCATACCAGAAGATAGTTTGTAAAGGACTGTAAAAAATCAATGAAGCCGCCAACTGATGAGCATGGGTGTTCTTCAGACGTTTGTCGAAATAACAGATGGTATAATCCGCCGCTCCATTAATCATACGGGTAAAAGGCAGAATCGTATTATGCGTAGCGTCGGGAAATTCCTCATTCCCCCGTATCCCTTCCTGAGTGAGCAGGTTAGGATAAGTACGGCTGAAACCGGATGGACGGAACTCATCATGAATATTAATCAACAATTTGTTTTCGGCAGCCAGACGAACCATATCATGCAGCCAAGTAGCCCAACGATGACTGGCATACTGTACGAAGCCGGATTTCACACCTACGACTCCCCACTTATGCAGCAATGGAAAAAGCTCACGCATCTGTTTCATCAGGGCATGCTGATTGACATACACCCATACGCCTACCCCTTTTTCTTTGCCGTATGCAATGACACGCGGCATATCCAGTTTGGAAACCACCTTTGTGGCATCTCCATCATGAGAAGTACAAGGCATATACCATTGCCAGTCAAACAACATATAAGGAATATGATGGGTGGCACAGAAATCAATTGTGGCTATGGCCCCTTCAGTGGTAATAGTCGTTTCACGCATAATCTTTCCGGGCCTGATCCAGTCCGTATCGGTTATCTCACAAGGAGGATTCAGATTCTGGATGATATCATTGTGTTCCAGCAATTCTCCCGGTTTATCGGCTGCATGATAACTTTCCATGGGGTAGCGTAATAAGTGACAATATCCACAGGACTGTACATGACCGAAGTCAGTGTATTCTGTTTAGTCGGAGAAGCTACCAATTTAGTAAGACACCAGTCATCTACATCGGCATCAGTCAAAGCCACCCACAGCCCGTTGGAAAGTTCCACAGTCAAAGCCCGTTCCACCGGCTGTTTAATATCGTTAATGGCAAGGTGCTCAAAAGGCGCTTGCGCCATTGCTCCGCCCACGCCATCGCACCGGGGGAAAATGTATATTCAGTCAGATCCCCCACCACTTTATGAAAATGGCCTGTGGATGTTCAGGAAAAAAATAACGGAAAGCGATGCCTTCATCGTACGCGCGCACTTCAATATTCAAACGATAATTGGAACCATCTTTTTTGGAAAGATACATGGTTGCCTCATTATACGCCTCGCGAACCGTACTACGTTCTCCATACAGAGGATGCCAAGACTTGTTAACAGCAGCTGATAGATCACACTATCCACCTCCAAATTATCCATCCAACATTTTACCTGATTTATTTTACGGGCAAGCGCCAGTTCCCAAGTACGGTTATCCAGCTGAAGACCGGCACGGGAGTTTCCGATAACCTCTCTGCCTCTATACTTTACCTGATATACTATTTCATTTACTGAAGAAGAAATTTTCTCCTGCCTGAACATAACTTCATGAACTCCCTCCGGGGACGTCAATTTCAATTCTTTAGAATGACCTGCATAAAGCGAAGCCGTACAGGTCAACGCATATGCTATGAGTATTATTTTTTTCATAATGATTACTTTTTAATTAGTAGTACGGATGAATCGGAAAACTCACTCAACGAAAAGAAAAATAAAATCTATAGGATAAAACAATTCACCGCAGAGACCTTCAGCATTAGTCCCTGCGTGAATAAGGATGCACAAAAAAATTATAATTTTTGATTGTAACCTTCATTCAGTTCTTTGGTTTCTTTTCCTATTTTCACCCGTACAGGACCGGTTGCTGAATAGTACCAAACACCATGCTGCATATAGATTGCAGCATATACGTCATGATCCGATTCTAAAACAAAGTTACCTTTCTTTAGTGAACGGCCACAGCCAAGATACATCAGTTGAATCTGACCTTCTTTTTCTCTTATCAATCCTAACCCGCCACAGAATGAAACACGTTTGGAAGGATGATGAGCCTGCATGTCCGTCGCACTGAACAGATAATCCGCATATCCGTCCGCCGTATTCACCTTCACCCCGGTACAGCCATCATCTCCCTGCAAGGCTTCTACACCGAGCACATTCGGACCACTCTTTTTATACGCTTCATAAACAGAAACAAAAGGATGAGTATGAGCATTATTACCTTCCTGACGGACAATCAAAGCAGGAGTCGGCATAGGAGGCATACAAATATCGCCGGGAGTCAACCCTTTATTCATTGTAGTCGGGGGAGCATCCACCTGATAAATTTCACGTCCCTCACCTCCTGTCATCCATAAACGCGCCGTTATATCTTCGGGCATACTCCATGAAGCGATGAAATTCTGGTTATAATCGGATTTATGCAGATTGGAAAACCAATGATATCCTTCATGCCACGTTTTGTCAAACTTCTCCAAAGCCTCACCGGGAAGCTTGTTCCCTTCCGAATCAGTGATTTCCATCGAAGTACCTACATGATGGAACAAATAATCATTATCCGCCCTGTCCGACCGGAAAATATCCACATAATAACCACTATTCCCCGAAGTACGGACCATAGCGACCATTCTTCTTTTCTCACCGGCAGACACATCGGCAAAGTTGAGGTAAGGAGTTAATTCTCTATCATTTACGAATTCTCCCTCCTTCACCATAGGTTCCATAGCATGAATAGTGATATCTCCTTCCGTATATCCGGGTAAAACCGTATTAGAACCTGTAGGAGACTGATGGTATCCATGATCTTTGCTCCAATAGGACTCATAAGCCGCTGCATCCGGAGCCAACGCATAACCATACGCATAGAATTGTAAAGCCAACCCGTTCGGAGTGAGATGGTATCCTTTTTTACCACCATACAGAGTGAACATCATTTTATAATCTCCCTCCCAGTTCTTCATTGTAATAAAACGATGATGGGGAGAATAAGACGCACGCTCATTACTCTCTGCACGTACAGACGATGGTAGCTGTATAGGTACAAAGCCCTGTCCAACCGGCATTATTTCTGGAGTATTTCTTTTGAGAAATCCCTTTGTTCAAGGCACTTGCCACTTTTTCCACCCCCTCCTTATTATCTGTTCCGGTATAATAAGTCAGCAGATTTTCAAACGTCTGAAAATTAGCACTTCCCCCACGTGAATCACCGAACACCACCATATTGGCTGCATCGTCCATCCAAGGAAATACAGCCATTGCAGCTTTCTGCAAAATGGGGTTACCGGCTATGATATCTATCCCGGCACGTTTCAAGGGAGCCGCCCAATCAAGCAATGACTGCACTGTACCGAATGAATAACCGGGAGATTCCGGCCACAGCCCTGTCACCCGATCGTAAGTTTTCAATATATCGGGAATGGCATCATGATAGGGAGTAGATTCGTTCACCAGCAGATTCAAATAATACTCTTTTCCTTTACCGTCAGCATAAGCCTCATTATGATCGAGCACCAACATAGGACGCAGCATTATATTCCACCCGTTCACATTCCAGTTACCCGATTTGCCACCGCGTACCAGCCCTATATTGATAAAACGCTTAAAGACTTCGGCAGCTACCGTTTTTGTATCTTTCCCAATTGCTTTCAGATGAGCATGAGGATGCCGTATCAAATAATCGAAAGCAAAATCATACGCCATTGCCGCATGCATTACCAAATCATCATGTATCTGTTCGTAATCATAATAGCCGCAAATACCTCCCGGTTCCCAACCACCGACACTGCCACACGACTTTCAGGGTCCAAAATAGGATTCATATAATACGTCCCTACCAACCACACATTAAATATATCTGTGGCAAAACGGGCAAACTTCTCTTCTCCTGTCACCCAATAAACAAAAGCGGCATTTTCTGCTAATGTCAAGATCTCGACATTATTCCCCCGTATCATGTGCCCGCTTTCCTTATAAGGCACTTTGACCGAAGGCTCCGAAGGATTTAATTTATTAATTCCCCACATATCACCTGTTTCATTATAAGAAGTGCGGTCCTCCAACGGAACATTGACATACTTATTCCAAGTACGCATTCCCGGCATTCTTACAGTGGGAACAGGAGCATTCCCCTCTCCATAGTCCCAATTCTGTTTTTTCAAATAACATTGAGTATAGCGCTCTCCATCTTTCCAATACATGGCCAGCCGGAAAGTTATCCATTCGGGATCAGTCTGATGACGATCCACATATTTTTCCACTTGGAGCGGATAGCTGCAAAGGCTTCCCCAGCCCAAGGCTCATTTTTCACTTTTTGCAGAACAGACGCTCTATCCGCCGGAGAAACATATACACAAGGGTGTTGCTGCGCCTGAACAGCCGACATACACCCTATCCATAAAATAAAGGTTACTAAAATATTTTTCATACTCATTTATTGATTTACTATCTTGGTTACCGTTTCAGACAGGACAGGACTGCCATAAAAAGAAGAGAAGCCGTCTTTTTATTAGCTCCTCCCTGTACGTGAGCTATAAAGAAACCATACACGCTATCACGTTTATTTATCCACGGGTAAGCACCAGCCCATCCGGGAGAACTAATCTGATAAGCTTCTCCTGTAGTCTCATCAACCAGTTCACGCCATTCACCTAATCCATAGATACCAGTGTGGTGCTGTCCTAACGCTTTCTCAACATACTCACCAGGAGCAACAACAGCATTCCGTACCTGATCTACCTGCATAGTTTGAACTGTTTCCGGTTTCAATATCTCTTTGTTCCCGAAACGTCCGTTATGATAAATCATTTTCAAGAAACGGATATAATCATTCAGCGTGGTACACAATCCACCTCCCAACATAGGAGCATGTCCCCCGTCAGTATTAACCGGAGTAAAATGAGAGCCAGTCATTTCCAAAGGAACGGCAATTAATTTCTGAAATAAAAATTCAAACTCTTCCCCCATAGCTACTTCGGCCATACGTCCGGCTATTTGCATGGCCAATCCTCCATATTCAAATCGAATTCCCGGTGCAAAAACAGTATCCAAAGGCAATATCTCTGTGACAGCCGAATCCAAATGATTGTAATTGTCCACCCGGGGAGCAGGCAGGTAAGGACGTACACCGGAAGTATGAGAGAGTAATTGACGCAAAAGGATATCGCCTTTCGCATCGCCCCTGAACTGCGGTAACCACTTCTCTACAGGATCATCCCAACTCAAATCCGTCCGGTCCACTACCGCACCAATTACGGCAGCAGCCACCCACTTGCCGGCAGAAGCGACATACACTTTTGTATCTCCGGTGAAAGAGCCATACATCTTTTCAAACAACACTGAATCATTCTTTATCACACATATTGCTCCCCCCGGATAGTATCCCTTATCCATCCAGGTACTGATTATGGAATCCAAAGGGGTAAAATCATAAGTTACATTCTGTTTACCTTGCCGTAAACAAGAAGTCACAACCAAGCCAAAAGCCAATATCAAAATAAAAACGAATCCTCTATTCATATTCCTATATCATTTGATTAGTCAAACCATATATAAATACGAATCAAAGGATTCATTTACTCATCTAATAATGAAATTTATTCTTTCTCCAAATCCCAATATACCACATAACGCTGCCGATGAATATTGTACAACGGTTCTATCACATCTCCTTGCGAAGTCGTAAACTTTAATTCCGTACCGACACGCTGTACACTGCGTTCAGGATGCTTGACATCGAGTTTTAACGTAGTGCGAAGTCCTGCAGGGATATGATAATCATACGTATAATAATCATTGTACAAAGCAGGATTGGAATCGGGCGCAGGTGCCTGCATTCCTTCTGTTCCCCGCTTACCGGCCAACACTACCGGACCATAAACCAACGCTCCTTTTTGAGGATTATCCGGGGTCGTTTCCACACGGAGACACATAGGATAATCAGCCGTAATACGGTCACCGTCTTTCCATAGACGAGTAATGGCAATATATGAACCTGGCTTCTGTTTCACCGCTATCTTTTTGCCATTCACAAACACTTTCACTCCCTTGCTCCATGAAGGATAACGAAGATAAACCGTAGTCTCTACAGGATTTTGGGCTCTTATGGTCAGAACAGTGGTCTCCTCTGCCGGAAAATCCGTTTCCTGCCGGAGAGTCAATCCTTTCTCGCGCCAATTAACCACCGAGGGGATAAAAAGATTCACATAAATGCCTTTGTCATTGTGATAATAAATAGCTTCTCCATATTTAGCATGGTTCTCAAAACCGCTTCCCACACAACACCAGAAAGAATTTTCTTTCGTACTATACACCTTATGCGAGCCTGAAAGCAAGGGCAGGAAATATGTTACCATACCGGTCTGAGGATCTTGCTGTCCCAAAATATGGTTGTAAAGGGCCCGTTCATAATAATCCGCAATGGCAGCATCGGCTGTCCAGCAGAACAAATGACGGGACAGTTTCAACATATTATAGGTACAACACGTTTCCCCAGTATAACCTGACACATGCTTGGAGAACCGGGCCGGGTCAAAATAATGTTCCTTGTCACTACTGCATCCAGGGGCAAATGTATGATGGTCTATCATAGTATGCCAAAAGAAATCGGATAACTTTCTGCTGTTCTCATCCTCTGTCAATTCATAATTGCGAGCTTCGGCTATCACTTTCGGAATGAATGTATTGGTATGTTTAGTACCCAAATCATCACGTAGTTCCTTTAACGGATCAATCACTTCATTATGGTAAAAGAATTGAGCCAGCCACCGATGACGTTCGTCCCCGGTTATCGCATACAAATTATAAAAGGACTCATTCACTCCACCAAATTCATTCCGTATCATTTTTGACGTGTAGTCTCATCCAAAGGTTTGAGTTTATGATATGCCCAGTCGGCCATACGGATAACAACCTCCAAAGCTTTCTGATTGTCACTGTAAAGATACTGGTCTATCAATCCAGAGAAAAGCTTATGAAGCGTGTACCACGGTGCCCATACACTGGTACCACGGATATTCCGATTGATCAATTCTTCAGGATAAGCACTCAGATAGCCGTTACCCAATGCGGTTTGTACCTCCGCCAGGCCATTCACCAGACTATCCCCTTTTTGTTTGAACTGTTCACTGCCGGTTGCCGCATACATCAAGCCGTAGGCAGAAAGCAAGTGCCCTGTGGTGTGTCCACGCAATTCACAGTCCAAGGACTCCCATCCACCTAACTTCTTTACTGTCATATAACCACCTTCACGACCTGCAAACACGCCAGCATTGGTACGAAAACTATGCAACAGCCTGTTCACCTCTATAGAAGCCATCCACATAGAATCACGCATCATATTTTCACGAAAACGGCTTGGAAGCAAACGAACATCTTTCAAATCAAAACTCTTGACTTTCATCGGAGCCACGGTTTCTCTCTTCAACTTTCCGGCATGTTGGCGGGATAAACAGACTGGGCCGTCAAAGCACCCGACATAGCCAATAACCCGGCTACAACTAAAATTTTCTTCTTCATTGTCTTTTTCTAATTAGTTCCTCAATCGACATTCAAACTTGCTACATAATACGATAAAAGAGAGAAAAACACTCAATGCTTTTCTCTCTTTTCATAAATAGGTCCAACTATAAAACAGTTTTTTATCTACTTTATCTTTATTCCTTCGATATATTCATTCGTGATAAAACCCTTTAAATCCTTTATCTTCTCTCCATTAACCACCACATTTTCAAACGTAATATTCCGCACCATCCTTTCTTTATCCAGCCCTTTTATCAACGAAGGATTCTCGCCTACTCCGTTATAAGTAATATTACGGAAAGTTACTCCATCAATGCTCTGTCCGGGCTGTTTGTCATATTTAGGATTGAAACGAATGTTGATATGGAACAATTTTCCTTCTTGAATACTTTCCACCCGAATATCCTCAAATAAAATATTCTTCACCCTGTTTCTATCACCGGCATCTATAGCCATACATCCCTGATAAGGCACATCATCTTCATCATGTTCCAAAATATCAATATTCCGAAAAATCAAATTTTCAATGGTCTCACCTATCAAGGACTCCGGATCACCATGACCACCTACATTGATAGGATGAGCAATATCCGCCCAAAGAATGGAATTCTGTACAGTGATATTATCCGAACCGCCCCACCAGTTCCAACGATGATTATATAAAGCAATGCAGTCATCACTATTACGCATAAACACATTGTCTATCAATACATCGTGACAGCACATCATGTCAATGCCATCACTCCAACCTTTGCAACTAAAAGATTTCAAATTTCTGATTGTCACCCCTACAGAACCTCCTCCGAATACCGTGTAATGATCCGGATTGATCACCGTTATGCCATCCACCACTACATTTTTAGAATCTGTTATTTCAATGCCACGAATAGGATGATCCAAGATACCTCTACCCACAATACGTACATTTTCGGCTTTATCCACCCATAGTTTTGCTTTCACAACTGCTCCCGGAGCCAAATAAACCGTCGTATTACTTGGTATCCTTATCTGATTGTTTGGCAAATCTTTAGGTCGATGCACTCCCGGCCCAAAATACATCACTCCTTTCTCTTCTTTCGAGTAAGTCTCCGTTTCCATCGGATTGGCAAACACATGAAGGTTATGCAACCTATCCCCATTAAACTCCACAGAAAGATATCGGGGTTTATCAAGCATAAATGTAATCACATTCTTATATTGTACATAGCGTATATCATTTACCTGCGGACGAATATCTACCTCATGAATCGTTCCATTATTCTTTTTTACCATTACCTCCACAAGACTGCCCATATCAAACTGTACCATCGAAGCATCTTGTACCCTATCCATATCCACCTGCACATTATATTCAAACAGGTCTTTCCATTCACCCCCCGGAACACGGACACGGACTGTATAATCATCATTATGAGGCATACCTGTTTTCAATCCTTCGGGATAAGTCACCAACTGAGCCTGTGCAACCGCACAACACACCATAAAACAAAAGGCTAATAACTTTTTCATTTTTATGCTTTTCTTTTTAAATACGTTTGATAAGCATTTTCCACTCAAAAATAAAAGCCTATTAACCATTTTCTCATCAACAATGATCTTATCTTCTAGAATTTATTCCGTTCCACCTCTTTTCCTTCCTGAAAGAATACCACTTCATACGATGCGTTATCATCTGATAGTAACATATCCGAATCAAACATCAGACACTCAATCTCATAAGGTTGCAATGTTTTCAAAGCAATCCTTCTTTGGCTGGAACCGTTGCATATCACCTCAACTTCCGTCGGTTCCGATGCAGACAAACCAAGTTCTGTATCTCTACCTTCAACCCACCTTTTTCTTTATCAAACAGAGGGCGACGGGCGGAGAGCAGAGCCGGCCGATAATTCACGTATGGCAAACGGCATAACCATACAACATATTCCCTTTTTATCTTTACCTATCATTTTAGGAGCAAATTCATCCGAAGTGATGCCACTGCCCTTCGCTTTAAAGACCACAATCAAATCTTTGCCCGACACCTTGGTCTTCACAGGCTTGCAACCACGTCCAAAATTCACTTCGGTAAATGAACCGAATCGCAACGACTTTACATCCACATCTGTCTGCGGATTAAAACCTGATTCGGCAGCAATCTTTACCTCAATAGTACGAGTAGACGGAGTGATCTCTTCTTCATTCAAAACAGACAATAGCATTCCTTTATTCAGAGGAATACTTTATATTTTTGGAACTATGTTTATCGTTAGGCAGATCGTTCCATTTAATGGTATCAATCACGGCAAAATTCATTTGGACAGCACGCCCCTTCTCATCCTGAAAAACTTTAGGGCGCTCATATTTAAACCAATGTTCCACCGCTCCAATCCTTATGGAATGATACACCCGGCACGTATGCTTCCCCTTGTTCTGTCCACCCAATGCACTCCGTCCTTGGAACGCTGATAGAAAGCAATTCTGCCCAACCAGTCATTCACGATCAAGTGATATTGCAACTCATCCCGCCATACCACGGGATCTTCGAATCTGCCTTCCACATCCGGATAAACTCGTTTGTCAGTCAACTGCATATAAGGTGAAAGTCCGTCTTTACTGATCCAGACACCTCCACCCCGACATACCATCAAGTAAGAATCATCCTGACGGCGGGCAAAAGTCAAATTGGAAAGCCCCTCTATGATTTTTCGGTCACGAGAATCAAAACTGAATTTACCATACGTCCACACCTTGCTGTCCACCCCGTCTGCTATATAGTAACCGTCAATCACATAGACCACGACACGGCCATCCTTTAACTGGAACGCTTCCGGATTATGTCCTTTTCCCACAGAATTTTGAATTTTAAAAGGTCCTTCCAACCGATCACTTACTGCATGGAAAACAGTAGAATTCGACCAAAACATGTGCCCTTTCGGAGAATCCTCAGGCCAGCCACACACAAACAAATGGTATTTACCATCCGTATCCTGCAATATATTTCCTCCCCAAAAAGAAACTCCGGGAAGTTCTATTCCATTATCCACATAACGATTCAGTACACTGTCCGTACCCCAAATCCCCTTAATCTGAATGCCGTCCGGCATAGGAAGGAAACGGTCCATAAAACGTGCGCCTTTTACTAAATGCTGCCATTCGGCAGGACGTTCACGCTCGGTTATCTGCGCATCTACTGAAGTTAAAAAGAAGCTTGCCGCTATTAAAAAGAAGAGTTTTTTCATTGTGTCATTCATTACACGTTAACAAATCGTTTATTTATGTGCTCAAAAATAAAAAGATTAAGCTGACCTAAATATAAGTCAGCTTAACAAAAAGCACGTAAACCTTTGCGTAAAATAAAATACCTTAAGAAGCCACCTGTGGATTTATTTAACCAAACATGGGATTACAACTGACTAACCTCTTCGAATGTCAATCCTGTAATTTCCATAATATCTTCTGTAGAGAATCCTTTTTCTTTCATTCTCCGGGCATTTCGAAGAACACCTTCTTTAATGCCCTCTTCACGACCTTCTTCACGACCCTCCGCACGTCCTTCTAATCGTCCCTCTATCTTTCCCTCTATCTTTCCCTCCAACTTAGCAGAATCAAGAACATCATTCTGGATCATCAAAGCGCTAAGATGTTCATCATAGGCATGGCGTTCCTGAGGCGTCATTGAATAATATTTCAATTTTTCACGTGCCTCACCCAATCCGGGAGCAGTCGTGTCAGGACGGATAATACCCGTCTTCAAATATTCTATCCATTCCTCTAAAGGGGTCACCGCCACCTTGTTAAACTCATTCACACGGATCAGAAAATACTCCGGATAAATTTCGGAAGGCATACGGGGCACAATGGCATCCTTTTCCCGAGTACTCACTTGAAGAAAGTCTCCTGTATGCACTCCTTTAAATATATTCTGCCCATGATAAAGATAATCAGTTCCATGACCAATATCGAAATAAAGAATGCTGATAGAATATATCTTTTTAACTTTATAATAAGTCTCGCCCAATGAGATATGTTCTGTAATGGCTTTAGCCACTCCATACAGGATACGCTCCAAATAATACAGCTCACGCGTATTTTGAATCTCGATGATAACAATCTCATTTTTACTATTGAGAGCTTTGATATCAACCCGATTGAACTTATCATTCTCCGTTTGCTGGTTACCCTCGCTTTCCAAAATCTCCACTATATGAATTTCATCACCTATCAGTACCGTAAGGAATCCTTCGAGCACACCAAAATTAGCTTTATGACGCAGCAGACGCTTAACAGCCCAATCAAAGCGGATATATTTATCTTGTAATTCCATAAGAATATAATTTATTCATTTTCAATGGACAAAGATAGCAAAAAGGATCATTCTTTAAAAATTATCCTACCTAAATAATTACCTTTTCTTTTTATTTCGCAAAGATGATTTCTTTTATATGCTCTCTCTAAAAACACCGACCACAGAGTTTTAAATCTTCTTGAAGCTCTTGCTTGAAACTACCTTTTTTCATTTTACAAATACAATATCACCTACATGTTCCCCAACAAAGAAACGCGCCATGTCCGACGTTTTATACCATGCAGGCTTACCGGTCATATCATCCGATATAACTTTACCGTTTATCTTCAGATTCTCAAAACGAATATTCTTCACCATCCGTTCCTCGTCGTAGCCAACGATATGTGAGAATTCGGCATGATCGCCATTATAGGTAATATCTTTAAAAAGCACATTCTCAATGCCCCTGCGGAGCCTTGCAATACTTCTTATTGTAAAATATACGCAGATTCACCAATTGTCCTTGCCGGAAATTCTCGATGCGGATATTCTCGAACCGTACATTCCGGACCAGCATATTAGACCAGTTGACTACCAATGTTTTATAAATAAAATGGTAGAAAAGTCCGTTTTGCACTTCTTTTTCTTCGCTGAACGAGTACAAAATTAGTGCATTTTTTCGGATTATGAAAGCAAGTGAAAAACTTTGTGTGAAATCATTTTTGAAGGGCTGATTTGAGGTGTATTTGGGGATATATGGAATGTGTTGCATCGCATTTTGTTGGTGGTGATGTTCGTGGTTATTTTGTTGACAATTTCTCCAAGGTTGAAGATGATGTAGCGTATTATAACGGTGCTGACCAAAAGAAAAAATAGTTTGCTTGCCGAATGTTTTTCTTTCTCCCTCTTTTTAACTTTACTTTAATGGACGTATATATGAATACGAGGATAAAGTAAAGTCGTTTTTTCTTTTGGTTGGCAAAATAGTTTTATCAAATCCTATGAAACAATGGTTGAAAATAAAACCGTTATAGGTGTCCTTCACTTATAACAGTTTAAAATGTAACTGTTATGGAAGATGTATATTCGTTCTCCGATGCTCACGCTGCGAATAAGTATGTAAGCCATATCTTTTGTTAAAATAGCCTTATTCCCATGGGGTGGTTTGAACCCAACCCATGGGAAATACTCTACTTGGTATATAGCAGTCATTAAAGTCAAGTTGGAAATGTGGTTACTCCTTTTGGGGTTGGCAAAATAGTTCTTTGACATGATGCGTGAATGAGGAACAGATTGCATCTATATAACAAACAATATTTCGTTAATTAGGTATATATAGCGATAATAAACAATATAATAGCACTTAGCTCTGGGAGTTTCTGCTCAAAATGGATTATGTGCATGGTTAATTATGCAATGATGTGTATTTTTCTATGTGTAATACATCATTAAATAAATAAAAAGTATTATCTTTGCGTATTATATGATAGGTTGATTATGGCAAAGAATACAATGGGTACTAAGTTGCCCCGAAAATTGGAGCAGAAGATGCAGATAGTAGGGGAGCAGATTAAGTTGGCTCGCTTGCGTCGGAATTTGAGTGTGGCTCAGGTGGCCGAACGTGCTACCTGTTCTCCGCTAACCATATCCCGAATCGAGAAAGGTGCACCGACTGTGGCAATCGGCATTTATTTGCGTGTGCTGTATGCTTTGCAGCTTGACGATGATATTCTGTGGCTGGCGAAAGAAGATAAATTGGGGAAAGCCTTGCAGGATTTGAGTTTGAAGACAAGGGAGCGTGCATCTAAAAAGAATAGGGATGAAGAAACTGTATGTATATGCTGATTTTGACTGGCTGAAGGAGATAGAACTCATTGGCGAGTTGGGCTACGAATCACTTCGTGGCTCTGACAGTTATTGCTTTACATTCAGCGATGATTGGTTGAAAAAGCATGGAGATTTGTTTTTGAGCGATGATTTGAACAATTATCCGGGACAACAATATACGCAGCCGGGGAAGGATATATTCGGATGTTTTTCTGATGCTTTGCCTGATCGTTGGGGACGGACTCTGTTGTTGCGACGTGAGCAGCTTGCAGCAATAGAAGAAAATCGGCCAGTACGAAGATTGTCTTCATTCGATTTCCTGACCGGCATTGATGACTTCTCCCGAATGGGTGCTTTCCGTTTTAAGGAAGACACTGATGGAGAGTTTATAAATGTAAGTGAGTCGTTGAAAATTCCGCCTTTGACGGATATTAGGGAATTGATTGCGGCCAGTGCGGAGATTGAGAGAAGCGAAGAGGATAATGTGTTGCCAGACAGAAAGTGGATTACGCAACTTGTGCAACCGGGTTCTTCATTGGGTGGAGCAAGACCGAAAGCCAGTGTGATAGATACGGATAAAACGCTTTATGTCGCCAAGTTTACTTCTCGTAATGATGATTACGATGCCGGACTTTGGGAACATTTCAGCCATTTGCTTGCAGCAAAGCCGGTATAAATGCAGCAAAAACAAAAGTTATTGCCACAGGCGAAAAATATCACACCTTGCTTTCAGAACGTTTTGACAGAACCAAAGATGGAAAACGGATTCATTTTGCTTCTGCAATGACTTTGTTGGGACTGAATGACGGAGATAATGCAACTACAGGGCATGGTTATTTGGATATAGTGGATTTCATTATTCAAAACTGTACGGATGTTGAGTACAATTTGCAGGAACTCTATCGCCGTGTGGCTTTCAATATCTGCATTGGCAACAGCGATGACCATTTCCGCAATCATGGTTTTCTTTTGACTGCAAAAGGCTGGACGCTCTCACCTGCATACGATATGAATCCCACTCTGAACGAATATCAAAGTCTGCTTATTTCGGCAACTTCCAACAAGGCAGACCTCGGCATTTGCTTGATGCTTGTGTGCACTATATGCTCAACAGAAAAACAGTTGAACATATTGTTTCAGAGGTTATTAATGTTGTGAAAGGGTGGCGAGGGTTGGCGGTACGGTTAGGTATATCTAAGCGAGAAATGGATATGTTTAGAGGGGTGTTGGATGAGAGGTGTAAAATGAATTTTTAGTAATGTTATTGTTTTGTAAATATGGCTTCAGAAACTAAGCGTGAAAAGACAAGAGTTTGTTGTCTAGATTTAGATGAGGATTGTTTGAACTTGTTAAAAGACAGATTTGATGTTTATGACGGAAGTTTGGGAAAACCTATTGATGTGTCTGGGAAAAATCATGGTGGTTTGAACTTATTACTCAATTATGAATTACCTCAAAATATACATGAATATGATATATTTATCGAGGATATGATAAGGCCTGATAGGATTCCGTATAATACAGAAGAAAATACGAGGACAGAGATTTTAGGTTCAAAAGCATATTATTTTATCAGTAATGCTCCGCAAACAATATTTGATCCATGCCCATATGGTAGTTCAATTCTGAATTATAGTCTTCATAAAGACAGAAATAGACCAGCCATAAGAATAGCATTTCAAGCCCCATATCAGTTAGTAAAATATGTCATTAGGGATATAAATGATTATTATTCCAGTCAGAGTATAGAGCATAATAACTATGAGCATTTGGTGGATTGTTGCTCTTCTAATATGGTTGGTACAGAGGTGAAATTATGTGATTGTATATTATCAAGAGTATTGTTTGAACCTTTTCTTAATGATGTTTCTTATTGTCAGATATATGAACATCCAACAGTATGGGATAATAACGGCGAAAAAAGAGTAAAAGATGACCAATTCTTACCTTTGTTAATGAATAGAACTGGAGGTGTTGTTTCTTACTTCTTTATGAGTAAGAACGATATAATTTTGGTATTGCCTCAAACAAAAAGGAAGCGAGAATTGTTACAAAAGGTAATGCAAGAGTTTCTGTTTAAATATTTTTCTGGATATTTTCCAGAAGTAGAAGAGTCGTTATGGTTAAATCAGTCAATTTATTATTTACCAGGGCAAGAAGAATTGCTTAGAGAAAAAGAGGAGTTAATTGCGGAATATAATGAACGCTGATTGCTTTGGAAGAAAAAATAGAAATGAATAGTAACGAATATTCATTTTGCATAAACTTCTTACTGCAACAGGGGATGAGTTAGTTGAAGCTTGTCTTGAATATTTTAAATGGTTAGGATTTAAAGATGTAATTGATAAAGACAAGGAACTCGATAAGGAATTCAATGAGGAGGATATTCAAATTAATACAGAAGATAAAGGATTGCTCCTTGTGGAAATAAAAGGTATTAATGGAACCTCAACAGATGCACAATGTAGTCAAATCTTTAAGAATGTTTTTCGCAGAAGGGAAGAACAACAAAGATTTGATGTCTTTGGATTGTATATTGTTAATAATGAAAGAGGTGTAGAACCTCTTTCCAGAACAATTCCTCCATTTAATCAGCAGCAGATCAAGGATGCGGTAAATGAAAAAAGAGGATTGTGCTATACGTGGCAATTGTTTAATCTGTATTTCGAGATAGAAGATGGGATCATAACTAAACAAGAAGCCCAAAGTATACTATTTAATAATGCTTAATAGATTTTAGGCCAAAAGTAAATGAAGTGGCCGTGCCACATAAGTATTATGGACAACATACCATAGTATGCCTGAAAATTGACAACGTAAAAATTAGTGTTGGGGATTTTTTCTTTTACGAGGAAGATGGTAGGTGGAAGAAGTTAAAAATATTAACTATTAAAGATGGAGATGAAAAATTTCAATCCGTATCAAAAGGAAATTACGGATTTGAACTAGATAGGCGATGCCTAATAAAAAGATGTTATACGTAAAGCAATAAAATATTATAGTTCTATTGTACAATAGGTGATTCTTGAGTTTTGGCTGTCAAACAACAACCTGAAAGTTGTGTAATCTCGATTATTTATAGTACCTTTGCCTACAAAATAAGGCAAAGGTATTTTGATGCATACAATGGCTGAAGACAAGATAGACAACGCTTTAGGAGAAGGAATGAATATAATGGAAAATAAGAGCGAGGATTGGATTTGCCATTCACAGGCTATAGCAGCAATCATGTCAAACCGAATGGAGGAACTTGGTATGACACAACGAGCTTTGGCTGAGAAAATGAATTGTACCCAGCAGTATGTTTCTAAAGTGTTGAAAGGTCGTGAAAATTTGTCGTTGGAAACCTTATGCAAAATAGAAAATGCATTAGACATCAAGATATTGCAAGCTAGAATAAATAAGTAGTAACACCATAGCAGGACAAGAATATGTCAACACAAAGCGAAGCGGCGTTGGAAGCCGGACTGATAGCCACACTCCGACAAATGGACTATGAGTATGTCCAGATTGTCGAGGAAGATAATCTTTATGTTAATTTCAAACGTCAGTTGGAGATTCATAACAAGAAACAACTGGCGGAAGTTGGTCGTACTTCATTTACGGATGAAGAGTTTGAGAAGATATTAATTTATCTTGAAGGTGGAACTCGCTTTGAAAAGGCCAAGAAACTTCGTGACCTCTATCCGCTTGATATGGTAAATGGACAACGGATTTGGTGGAATTTCTCAATCGTACCCAATGGTGTCAGAATGAGTTTCAGGTCTCGAATCAGATTACTGTTGAAGGACGGAAAAAATGCCGCTATGATGTGACTATACTTATCAATGGTTTACCATTGGTTCAGATAGAGTTAAAGCGCAGGGGAGTAGAACTCAAACAGGCATATAATCAGATACAACGCTATCATAAGACTTCGTTCCACGGATTGTTCGACTATATTCAATTGTTTGTTATATCAAATGGTGTCAATACCCGCTATTTTGCCAACAATCCTAATAGCGGTTATAAGTTTACATTCAATTGGACGGATGCAGCCAATCATCCGTTTAATGAATTGGATAAGTTTGCCGTATTCTTCTTGGAAAAATGTACGCTTGGCAAAATAATAGGGAAATATATCGTGCTGCACGAGGGCGACAAATGTTTGATGGTGCTTCGTCCTTATCAGTTCTATGCCGTAGAGAAAATTCTAGATCGTGTGCAGAACTCCAACGATAACGGCTATATATGGCATACAACAGGAGCCGGAAAGACATTGACTTCGTTCAAGGCTGCCCAACTTGTGTCAGAGTTGGATGATGTGGATAAGGTTATGTTTGTTGTTGACCGACATGACTTGATACTCAGACTCAATCGGAATATGAAGCGTTTGAGCCGGGAGCTGTGGATAGTACTGATAATACGGATGAACTTGTGAAGCGACTTCAAAGCAATTCTAAGATTATCATCACTACCATTCAGAAACTCAATGCCGCAGTCAGCAAGACGTGGTATAGCAACAAGATTGAAACTATTCGCCACTCACGTATCGTGATGATATTTGATGAGTGTCATCGTAGCACTTTGGGGATAGTCATAAGAAGATTATGAAGTTCTTTGACAATGCTCAAATCTTTGGCTTCACGGGAACACCTATTTTTACTGAAAATGCGGTAGATGGGCATACCACTAAGGAGATATTCGGAAATTGTCTTCATAAATATCTTATTAAGGATGCCATAGCCGATGAAAACGTGCTTGGATTCCTTGTGGAGTATTATCACGGCAACGAAGTTGTTGACAACGACAATCAAGCTCGTATGGAGGAAATCGCCAAGTTTATCCTTAACAATTTCAACAAATCCACATTCGACGGAGAGTTTGATGCCTTGTTTGCTGTGCAATCCGTGTCGATGCTCATACGATATTACAAGATATTCAAATCGTTGAATCCGAAAATCCGTATAGGTGCTGTGTTTACTTACGCTGCCAACAATAGTCTGGATGATGAACAGACCGGCATGGGTACAGGGGCAGTATGCAAAAGAGGGTGTGGGTGAGGTTGATGAACTGCAAACAATTATGGACGATTATAACAATATGTTCGGCACTGCCTTTACTACAGAAAACTTCCGTGCCTACTATGATGACATCAATCTGCGCATGAAAAAGAAGAAAGCGGATATGAAACCGCTTGACCTTTGTCTTGTCGTGGGTATGTTCCTTACCGGTTTCGACAGTAAAAAACTGAATACGCTCTATGTAGATAAGAATATGGAATATCACGGTTTGCTGCAAGCATTCAGTCGTACCAACCGAGTATTGAACGAGAAGAAACGTTTCGGTAAAATCGTTTGCTTCCGTGACTTGAAAAATAATGTTGATACGTCTATTAAATTGTTCAGCAACTCTGATAATTCTGAAGATATAGTACGTCCACCGTTTGAGGATGTAAAAAAGGAATATAAATGCTTGGCAACAGAGTTCCTGAAAAAATATCCTACACCCAGCAGTATAGATTTTCTGCAAAGCGAAAATGACAAGAAAAATTTTGTTCTGGCATTTCGTGATATTATCCGTAAACATGCGGAAATCCAGATATACGAAGATTATAGCGAGGATGCGGAAGATCTTGGTATGACCGAGCAGCAATTCAACGACTATAAGAGTAAGTATCTTGACATTACAGTCGGGTTTATAGAACCGCCTGTAATTCCATCTGTAGTTGCAGAAGACCCTGTTCCGTATGGGAACAGTCAGGGATTAGAGGATATAGATTTCTGTCTTGAACTTCTACATAGCGACATTATCAATGTGGCTTACATTCTTGAACTCATTGCAGAACTTGACCCATATAGCAATGATTATTCAGAGAAAAGGCAACATATCATTGACACAATGATTAAGGATGCCGGGATGCGAGGCAAAGCCAAACTCATTGATGGCTTTATTCGGAAAAATGTTGATGAAGATAAGGAAAACTTCATGAGCGGACGTAGTAAGGCTGATGGTACAAGTGAATTGGAAGAGCGTTTGAATCAATATATTGTATCTGAACGCAATAAGGCTGTAAAAGATTTGTCGGATGATGAACAAATTCCTACCGAGGTGCTGAATCTATACATAAAGGAGTATGACTATTTGCAAAAGGAACAGCCGGAAATCATACAAAAGGCATTGAAAGAAAAACATCTTGGTCTTATAAAAACAAGAAAGGCGTTGAGAGAATCATGGAGAGATTGCGTAATATAATAAGAACATTTAATTGGGAGTAAATACGTATATGGTAAAAACAAATGAACCCGGATATGTGTATATCTTGACTAATCCAAGTTTTCGTGAGGATTGGGTTAAGATTGGCAAAAGCGCACGCCCTGTTGATATACGTTCCAAGGAACTTGACAATACGGCAGTTCCGTTGCCTTTTGAGATACATGCAACCATTAAAACGGTTAAATATAATGAGGTGGAAAAACTCGTGCATAAGATAATCGACAGTTTGACTGATTTTCGTATTCGTCAGAATAGAGAATTTTTTAATGTCGCTCCGCAAAAAGCATTGGAAATTTTTAAAGAAATAGCACAAACTATAGATGATGCCGTAATAACAGAATATGAGAATAATCAACCTTTGCGTAGCGATAACTTTATATCTCAATCTGTTCAAAATGAATTGCCAAGAAAATGTACTAATAGCAGAAAAGACTATACAAAATATTCACTTAATGGAGTTGGTTCTTATGGGAAAGGTAGATTAGCATTAGAAGTAGTTCGACTTTTTATCGAGTCTACCTCTGTTGATTATAAAGAGCTAATTAATTTGTTGCCTAAACACTTAGTTAAAACCGTTGAGGAAGTAGGAAATTGGAAACTTAAAACGTCAGATACGCATAAAAGATGGTTTGAAAAAGATATTCTTATGTCTAATGATGGTGTCAGGTTTGTTGTATCATCACAGCATGGTAAGAATAATATAGGTCGTATTTTAGAGTTTGCGAATAAATTTGGTTTTGTAATTAAAGAATTATAATAAATATGAGCGAAGAACTGCAACAGAAACTCCGTGACCAGCTTTGGGAGGTCGCAAATCGTTTGCGTGGCAATATGTCGGCGAGCGACTTTATGTATTTCACATTGGGTTTTATTTTCTATAAATACTTATCTGAGAAAATAGAAAAGTATGCCAACAATGCCTTGGTGGATGATGAAATAACCTTTAAGGAATTGTGGGAAATGGATGATACCGATGTAGTCGAGTTACAAGAGGAAGTAAAGAATCAATGCTTGGAAAATATAGGTTACTTCATTGAACCGAAATTCTTGTTTTCGTCCGTAATAGAGGCCATCAAGCGGAAAGAGAACATTTTACCTATACTTGAACGTTCATTGAAGCGTATCGAAGACAGCACTCTTGGACAGGACAGCGAAGAGGATTTCGGAGGATTGTTTTCAGATATAGACTTGGCTTCACCTAAATTGGGTAAAACAGCCAATGATAAAAATACACTCGTCAGCAATGTGCTTCTTGCATTGGACGATATAGACTTTAGCGTAGAGGCATCACAGGAAATTGACATCTTGGGTGATGCTTACGAATATATGATTTCGCAGTTTGCGGCAGGAGCCGGGAAAAAAGCCGGGGAATTCTATACTCCGCAGGAAGTTAGCCGTATTTTGGCAGAGATTGTTTCCATTGGACACCAGCGTTTGCGCAATGTATATGACCCTACTTGCGGTAGTGCTCATTGCTTCTTCGTGCTGCAAGTATTGGAAATGCGGTTGATATTTACGGACAGGAAAAGAATCCGACGACCTACAACCTCGCCAGAATGAATATGTTGCTTCACGGTATCAGATTCAGCAATTTCAAGATTGAAAACGGCGATACGCTTGAATGGGATGTCTTTGGCGACACTCAGTTTGATGCGGTAGTCGCAAATCCTCCATTCTCTGCCGAATGGAGTGCTGCCGACAAATTTAATACCGATGACCGTTTCAGCAAAGCAGGGCGACTTGCGCCAAAGAAGACAGCAGATTATGCTTTTATCCTACACATGATTTATCACTTGAACGAAGGTGGTACGATGGCTTGTGTCGCTCCACACGGTGTTTTGTTCCGTGGTAATGCAGAAGGGGTAATACGCCGTTTCCTGATAGAGAAGAAAAACTATATCGATGCCATTATCGGTTTGCCGGCTAATATATTCTATGGTACAAGTATTCCGACCTGTATTCTTGTGATGAAGAAATGCCGTAAGGAAGATGATAATATTCTGTTCATAGATGCGAGCAAGGAGTTTGAGAAAGTCAAGACACAAAACAAACTGCGTAAAGAGCATATTGACAAGATTGTTGATACCTATCGCGAGCGAAAAGAAATAGAAAAGTACAGCCATCTTGCCACTTTACAGGAGGTTGCCGATAACGACTATAATCTGAATATTCCTCGTTATGTCGATACTTTTGAAGAGGAAGAACCTATTGACATTAAAGCTGTAATGGCAGAAATCAAGGAGTTGGAAGCCAAACGTGCCGAACTAGATAAGGAGATTGAAGTATATCTTAAAGAATTGGGACTGGTTGAATAATAGTGTTATGGCAGAGATAGATAACATCCCGGAAATGCGTCCTTCATTCGACAATATCCGCCGTCACGATGAGAGCGAAAATGAATATTGGAGTTCACGTGACCTATGCGCTGCTATGGGTTATTCGGCTTATTGGAAATTCCAAAAAGTCATAGACAAAGCAATCAAAGTCGCAGGCATAAAAGGAGTGAATATTGATGAGCATTTCAACCAAGCGGTTGATATGGTGAAGATAGGCAGTGGCTCGTTCCGTAAAGTCAGTATCTTCCGCTTGTCACGTATGGCGTGTATGATTATTGCTGAAAATGCTGATGCAAAAAAGTATTGGTACAACAGGCAAGAGATTACTTTTCTCAAACCATATCTACTAACGATTGGTGCTTAACTCATATAGTTCCAATCTGTTACTGTATAAAACCGCACAAGGAGAAGTTCGAGTAGAGGTAATATTCAATAGTGAAACATTCTGGATGTCGCAAAAGCGCATGGCGGACTTGTTTGGGGTGGATGTACGAACCATCAACTATCATCTTGGACAGATTTATGAATCCGGTGAACTTACCAAAGAGGCAACTATCCGAAAAATTGGGATAGTTCAATCCGAGGGAGAACGAGACGTGGAGCGTACACCGTTGTTCTATAATTTGGATGCTATCATAGCGGTAGGTTATCGTGTCAATAGCTATCAAGCCACTCAGTTTCGTATTTGGGCTACGTCTGTTTTGAAGGAATTTGTCATTAAAGGGTATGCTCTTGATGATGAAAGACTAAAACAGGGAAAGCATTTTGGCAAAGATTATTTTGATGATTTGCTGGAGCGTATTCGTGAGATACGCACATCGGAACGCAGATACTACCAGAAGATAACAGACATCTATGCGGAATGCAGTGCTGATTACGACCCGAAATCGGATTGTACTAAATTGTTCTTCAAAATGGTGCAAAATATGATGCATTTGGCTGTGACTAATCGTACCGCTGCTGAAATAGTGTATGAACGTGCCGACTCTGAAATGCCCCATATGGGATTGACCACTTGGAAGAAAGCTCCCGATGGTAGAGTCCAGAAGTCCGATACGATTGTGGCAAAGAACTATTTGTCAGACAAAGAGATTTCCGAACTTAACGGCGTAACTAACGCATTCCTTGAATTTGCAGAGCTTCGTGCCCAACGTCACATTATAACAACGATGGAAGATTGGAAGCAACGTCTTGAACAGTTTCTTGGCACTATGGATTATAAGGCACAAGATACTGCCGGTAAAGTTTCACAAGAAGCAGCACGAGAGAAGGCGTATGGCGAGTACGAGAAATATAAAGTGATTCAAGACCGTTCTTTTATCTCTGATTTCGACCGGTTTAATAATGGCGACAAATTGTTGCCGTTTGATATTAACCCTGATAAAGAATAATGATTATGGCAAATAATAACGAAAATAAAATCCTCAATGTTCCAAATCTGAGATTCCCGGAGTTCTGTGGGGAGTGGGAAACGATAAAAGTTTCAGAGCTTTTAGATTTCTACTCAACCAACTCTCTGTCATGGGAACAATTAGATTATAGTAACGGTAAAATCAAGAATTTGCATTACGGTTTAATTCATAAAGGAGTACCTACCATGGTAGATGTTGCTTGTGATTCTCTTCCTTACATCAAAGAGGAATCTATGCTCAAATCATTTACCCTATTCAAAGAAGGAGATGTAGCATTTGCTGATGCGTCTGAAGATACAAACGATGTAGCTAAAGCCATAGAAGTTGTTAATTGTGATAACCAACAAATCGTTTCTGGCTTACACACAATACATGGACGTGATAATTCTAATCGGACTGTTATTGGTTATAAAGGTTATGCTTTTGCTTCTGATTCATTCCACAAGCAGATTAGAAGAATTGCTCAAGGTACAAAGGTTTTTTCTATCAGTGTTCGCAATTTTGATGAAGCATATATCGGAATCCCTTCAAAAGAAGAACAAACCCAAATTGCAAAACTGTTAATAACCATAGACAAGCGCATTGCTACCCAAAACAAAATCATTGACAAACTGAAATCCTTAATTAAAGGGCTTCCACATAAGATGGCTGAGATAGGCTTGCAAAAAGGATGTTGGGAAAAGGTACTATTATCAACCGTTTTAGTTGAGCGTAAAGAGCTGAACTCAGAATTATACACTGTACATTCGGTGTCTGTTTCCGAAGGCGTTATCAATCAAATCGAATATCTTGGTCGTTCGTTTGCAGCCAAAGACACTTCTAATTACCATGTAGCGAGATATGGAGACATTATATACACGAAATCACCGACTGGAGATTTTCCGTATGGAATAGTCAAGCAGAGTTATATTGAACAACCTGTTGCTATATCTCCATTATATGGTGTGTACTCTCCAACTTCATTTGAAACAGGAGTATATCTGCATTACTATTTTATGTCTTCTGTATTAGCCAAGAACTATCTATATCCGTTGATTCAGAAAGGTGCTAAAAATACAATCAACATTAGCAATCAACGCTTTTTGGAGAACAGAATAGCATTACCTCTAAAGCAGACGGACAGACATAATATAGCAAGAGCTCTTATAACCATTCAAAAGAAACTGGATATAGAAAAATGCGCCATGGATTCATTGACTAAACAACGAAGTTATCTACTCCAACAGTTGTTATATAAACATCTGTTGGAGTAAAAACGCCTTCTGTTTGAGAATAGTATTATACAAGTTTGATTCTAATTCAAGTTTCATATTGAGTGTATCAAGCGTATTGATAGCTTTTAAGTCATTGGCTGAATCAATAATAGGTATATCAATATGTTTGACATCTTTGGCTGTTATTAAAGGTTGAGTCGTTCCTGATGTTATACGCTCGAAATTATAATTTTGAAGATAATAATAAACATATTTTGCTTTACTACCACATCGTATAACTATGGTATTATCACTTACTCCACATGGAATATTAACAAACTGAACACAACCGATAGAACCAACACGAGCAACTAATACTAATGGCTCATGATAACTAGGTGTTGCTGTTGTTCCAATTACACCTGTTGAACCATATAAAGGAAAGCATCCTTCTTCTACTTTGTCCCGTCCTGCAGTAATTTGATTGTCAAACTCTTTGAGTTTACAATGTTTGCTACAGGATTGAAAAACAACTTCGTCTATCCCTTTAATTAAGGACTGCAGTACGGTAATGTCCGCAATTAGTTTGAATGTACTTCATTCCGATAAATGGGAACAGTTCAAAATCAAAGATATCGCCCAAATAGGGCGTGGTAGAGTTATTAGTTCCATAGAAATTGGCCAGCAAAAGAGCCCTACATATCCAGTATATTCCTCTCAAACATCAAATGATGGTATTATGGGCTACCTTGACGATTATATGTTTGAAGGTGAATACATCAGTTGGACCACTGACGGTGCAAATGCAGGAACTGTATTTTATCGTAATGGAAAATTTAATTGCACAAATGTTTGTGGTTTATTAAAACTTAGAAAAGAGTTTGATACTCATTTTGTTTCTTTGGTTTTGGCGGAAGCGACAAAGAAATATGTCTCAATAAACTTAGCTAACCCAAAACTTATGAACAATACAATGGGTAACATTCAAATACGTCTGCCCAAATTAGAAGAGCAAAAAAGAATATCCATCGTTTTCAGAGTGTTACAAAGGCTATGGACTGTACATAATAGTTTGCTTACTGAGTATACAAAGCAGGAACAATATTTGCTCTCACAGATGTTCATATAAACATTTGCGAGAGCAGGTACTGTTTTTCATCCTCATATCTTACCGAGGTATTTTCTTCAAGAGCTAACTTATTATCTAATGAAGTCATTAGAGAGGCTATTTTATTTTGCATTTCTTTTGAAGGTAATTCAACCACAAGTGACGCTATTTCTGAAATATAATGTCTTTTGTGTTCTTCGGATTTTAGTTCTAAATATGATAGATATTCAAACATAAACCGAAGATTTACATTAGGTTTTGCTGTAAGCATCTTTATTGCTGACGATTTTACTTTAAAAGGGAATGATACATACTTTGCATCCATTGTAAAATCATCAAAGATTATGCATTCACCCTTTTGATATATACCAAAATCCTCGTCTGTATAACCCAAAACAAAACCTTTATTTGCAGTTAAAACCGGAATTAAGGTCGTATCTGTGGAGTATTCATCATTGGTAACAATATATGCTGTAGGTTGTTCATAAGTAAGAAGTTGATTGATTTCACAACATTCTGTATGTTCTTCTTTTAATGATACAAACACCTTTTTTCTAATTGCGGACTTAGTTTTTTCAAATCCTCAATGATTTTGTTTTGAGTAGCAATACGCTCATCTATCAACGACAATAACTCTGCTATCTTTGTTGCTCAACATCAGATGGAACTGACACTTGAATTTACGAACTTCATTTGCCGAAATTTCTAAAAAGGTTGACCCACAAGACTTCCTGATTAGATCTTTCTTCTTTGTTTGTATCAGATAATAGAGAAAATCAACATTGCATTTTTTAGATACAAGACATTGAAAACCTTGGTTTGTAGCACATTCTCTGAGAGATAATGAGCATTCTCCAATGGTGGCACGAGAACTTAAAAGTATCGTATTGGGAGGCAAAAGTTTTGCGCTGGAATTGTTTAACCCCACTTCTGTTATGGTACGCAAACTTGAATCAACATATTTATTTTTACCTATTTCAGAAGGGGTAAACCATTGTATTTCTCCATCCCAATATGATTTTACAGTAGTATCAGGCGTTCCACCGCCAATAACAACCGCTAAATCGTTTATTGATTTTGTTACCCACTCCCCACTAAACTCAGGAAATCTCAAATTTGGAACATTGCCCATTATATTTCTCTAATTATAGGAAACCCCTAAAAAAGCAATTATGACAAAGAAAATCAATTAGAGAAATTGCGATGGCTTGGCGAGAAGACAAGCGTCCGTATGTGAAGCAATCAACATTTGCAGCTTATATGTTGATTCTGGAAAACCATCTTTTACCATATTTTGGTGAAAGTGATGCGTTAAGCGAGAAAGCGGTACAAGATTTTGTACTACAAAAACTCAATGGTGGTATGAGTGTAAAATCGGTAAAGGACATTCTTATTGTGCTCAAAATGGTGATGAAGTTCGGAGTAAAACACGAATGGATGAATTATTCAGAATGGGACATAAAATATCCTACAACAGAAAAGAACAAGGAGCTGGAGGTGTTGACTGTAGCCCATCACAAGAAAATATTGGACTACATTCGTCAAAATTTCACATTCCGTAATTTAGGCATCTATATAGCCTAAGCACCGGACTTCGTATTGGTGAAGTTTGTGCTTTACGCTGGAGTGACATTGATGTGGATAGCGGAACTAGTCAGCGTTCAGCGTACCATAGAGCGTATTTA
>ENA-OQHP01000036-OQHP01000036.1-human-gut-metagenome-genome-assembly--contig:-NODE-36-length-42175-cov-4.502093_pt1 | contig 42175 bp, 51 predicted proteins | sample MGYA00242563_ERZ504717 | MGnify/ENA primary metagenome ERZ504717 (study PRJEB26092, sample SAMD00036212) | human gut metagenome | host: Homo sapiens | study: EMG produced TPA metagenomics assembly of... | reverse complement strand
TTTTGATAATACTGACATTATAATAAAAAATATTTGTGATTATTGTGATTTTGCTATGTTTATTATAAATTTGAGGGACTAACGAGGGACTTATGAATTTCTCTTGTAAGACCAGTATTTAAGCCTATTACAGAGAATTCTCCTGCAAAAAAATTAAAAAAGGGGGACTACTAATCAAGTTACGGATAAATTTTTGATATTATTCTTTTTACGCTTTATTTTTTAGGATGATTTTTAGGATTTGACTATTTAGTAGCTATAATATTCTCTATTAAACAATGGATATTATCCACAGATTTGCTTTTTTATATGCAAAAATGGCAGTATATAGCCAATATTTTAAGTTTTATGTAAAAAGTTATAAATTGCCTTTTAATTTATGTTATCATTAAATTAAGGGTAAATGTGTGGAAAATAATAAAGGTATAGGATTAATAGTTATGAGATAATGGATAAGGGAAATATGCTATTTCTTAAAATTAAGAAAGGTAAAGAAGAAATATGGATTTTACAGAAATAATGAAACAAAAGATAGACTATTGTTCTAGGCATACAGATATGCCTATGGAATTACAGCAAAAAGCTAAGAAATTATGTTGGGAGTATAACAGAACAAGTCCGGAAGAAAAAGAGGAAAGAAGCAGGATTTTAAAGGAACTATTAGGTACTTACAATCCCTTGGTGTTTATAGAGCCGTCTTTCAGATGTGACTATGGATTTAATATACATACTAAGGGATTTGCCTTTATTAACTATAATTGTGTTATATTGGACACTTCTCCTGTAAATATTGGAAAAGGTGTATTTATTGCTCCGGGAGTTTGTATAGCCTGTTCTGGACACGCAATTCATCCCAGCCAAAGAGCTGAAGGCATTGGCACATCAAAGCCTATTACAATAGAGGATAATGTATGGATTGGTGCAAACTCTACGATATGTGGAGGTGTGACTATTGGAGAGGGCAGTATAATTGGTGCAGGAAGTGTTGTAAATAAGGATATTCCGGAGGGTGTGATTGCTGTGGGAAATCCTTGTAGAGTTTTAAGAAAAATTACTGATAAAGATTTAGTTAAGTTATACCCTAATATATAAAAAGAAAGCTCTTGGAAAAGGGCTTTCTTTTTTAACTAAATTAAATTATATTATTTTTTATTCTATATGCTAAATCAAGTATTTTGTTTTCGATAGTTTTGATTACATTGATAAATTCATCATCGCTTTTGCCAGTAGGGTCTTCAAGTCCCCAATCCTCTCTATGTTTACAAGGCAATACAGGCATTTTACATTACAACCCATAGTAATAACTATATCAGGTGTCGGAATATTTTCAATTAACTTTGAATATTGATTTTTCATAGATATTGGGTACATTTCTTCTACTAACCTTACGGCATCTTGATTTATCTGAGGTTTTGTTTCTGTACCGGCAGAACAACTATAGAAAATATCAGACGCAAGATGTTTTCCTAAAGCCTCGGCAATTTGGCTACGACAAGAGTTATGCACACAAACAAAAGCTACAACAGGTTTATTGTTTATCATAGATAACCTCCTATTTTTATAGTATTATCCTATAAAAGTAGTATAATGTCAATAGAGGGGGATAGTATGAAAAACTGGTTTATAATGCTAGGGATAGATATTTTAATACCTTTATTAATGATGTTGTTTGGGTGGCTGTTAGGACATAATACATTAAAAAAGAATCCTGCTACAAGTAAAAGACCATTACAACAATGGGTAGGCTGTTTGTAATGATCTTTATGTTTATTTGAAATTATTATTTTTTATAAGAATTAATAGGTTTTTATAACATATCCAATAATTCTTTTTTCTTTTGCTGATATTCGGATTCGTCAATTAAATTTTTTTCTTTTAAATCTTTTAATTTTTTAAAAGAATCTTCAATATCTATATCATTATTTGTTGGCTTTGTATTTTTTTGAATTTCATTTTGAAGAACTATATTATATTCTTTATCAGGAATTAATTCTTCGAAAACATTAAAAGCTTGATAATCATATTCTTTTGAAATTAAATTACCATTTTTATAATATTTTAATATTGTTTTTCTTGCGTCATTTTCTACAATCTCTGATTTTATTTCTTTATTGTTTACTCGGCTACCTATTATAGCACCAGCTCCACCAGCTAACACACCACCAATAATAGCACCTGAAATAGAGGGACCATCATTACCACCAGATACAACTGTATTATGCTGTAGGTCGCCTTCTTTTGTAAAGTATTTAATATCTTCAACAGGAATTGCATCATATGTAAAATTAATTTCGGGAATTCTGGAATTATAACTACATTACATTTTTTGTTGGGTTAATTTTTTTTTTCAATATCCTTAATATAAGCATCGAATTGAATAATACTATACAAGGTGTCGTCTTTTATCCAATATAAAATGTTATTACAATTTATTGGTGCATTACTTGAGGCAATCTTATCATAAACACTGTTATAATTATCTTTAGCTTCTTTTATTATACTATCTAGTATTTGTGTAAATTTATTGTCGAGATATGCGTCTTTTTTTCGTAATATGGCTGTTGCATAGCTAATTTTATTAATATAATAATTGCAATAATTATTAAAACACTAAATATTAATATCATAAATATCACTCCTCTTTTGTATATAATTTTATTATATCATAACATATATAGCAAAATAGTTCAATAATATTTATATTTAGATAAAAATAATTATATACTAAATTATTTTATTAAAAATTCCAATAACCACTTGTGGGTGTTTTTATTTATGTTATCCTATAAAAGTAGTATAATGTCAATAGAGGGGGGATAGTATGAAAAACTGGTTTATAATGCTAGGGATAGATATTTTAATACCTTTATTAATGCTTGTGTTTGGATGGCTATTAGCACATAAAACGCCTAGAAAAAATGCCATATATGGTTACAGAACAGGTATGTCAATGAAAAATAATGACACTTGGGTATTTGCAAACAGGTATTGTGGAAAGCTATGGATAAAGTGTGGGTTTATTTTGTTGTTTATTTCAGTTATTCTAATGTTAACTGTAATAAAGGCAAGTAGTGATACTGTGGATATTATGGCAACAATAATGTGCTTAATACAGTTAATTCCTTTAGTAGGGACAATATACCCAGTAGAAAAGGCTTTAAAAAATAATTTTGATGAAAAGGGCAATAGGAAATAGCTTTTGGTTGTTTATTACATATTTAGGAAGTAAAATTGGTAAAGTTGACTAATAAAAGTGGTAATTTAAAGAAGAAAGCCTTTTTTAATTGAATTATGCCTAAAATGGTGCTAAAATTAGTTTATCTATATAAAAGGAGGTAATTTTTATGAAGAAATTTTTAGCTTTATTTTTAGCTTTAAGCTGTGTAATATCAATTACTGGCTGTAGTGAACAGGATAAAAAGTTTGTAGAAACTTTAAGACCGGTTCAAACAAACACAAGTACATCAACATCTACAGTAGATTTGAAATTTAATTATAAGGAATTTGAAAAGATTGTAGATGATATTGAAAGTTACAAAATTCCTGCTGATGGAGAGGAATACTATTCAGAAGAAAGTTTAAATGATGAGTTGGAACAGAGCAAGCTTGTTGACAAAGACGGCAACATTTCAGTAAGTATGATTGCAAATACAAAATCTGACCCAACTAAAAATTATGCAGATGGGGATATATCCCTTTCAGTTGGTAGCGTATCTCTTAAATTAGGTAATGTGTATGTCAGAGGAAATGATATTTACTATTCAAGAGAGTATCTTCTTAATTCTTTAACATTAGGTGGATTATTAGTTGGTTCTAATGATACAGAATCTCTTAATGGAATAGATGAATTGAAAAACGATGTAAATAAAGCACTTAATGGCAAGAAATACATTAAGGTAAGTAGTGGTGTAAATCCTGGAACAGGTAACATAGTATCAAATTACGCATTAAATACTAGAAAAGAAAAGCAAATTGATGATTTTCTTACAATATTTAAGGACTTTAATTCTCTTTCTGTAAAGGAAACTGAAAATGGTGCAACTTTTGAACTTAATTCTGACAATTATTCTGCATTTATTACAAGAACTTGTGAGTATTTAAGAGCAAGAAAGGACAGTTATGAACAGCTTTTTGGTATTGAAGTTCAAACTATGATGAAAGCGATGCATTCTTTGACGCAGTTATTGCTCTTGTAAACAACCATTCTTTCAATAACTTTATGGAAACAGCTGGTCTTAAATTTACAGTAAATGATACTGTAGGAAAGATAGACGATACCAATTACACAGATACTATTGAAGGTGTATTTGGTAAAGATGGTAATGACCCTATTGGAACATTAACTGCAAAGACTGAATATACATTAACAGATAATGTGACATTTGAAAACATAGATGAATCTGTTGATTATATGGATGTTATGTTAAGTCTTTTAGGTGTTAATACAGTAGAAGATGCAGAATAAAACTTAATTATAAACAAGCCTCATTTCATTGGAAATGGGGCTATTTTTATAGTGAATCGGAAAGATAAATCCGATGGCTTGCTTGCCAAGCCACAAATTAACAAAGTTAATTTGTTCTGAATATTGATTTGATAGTATGTTTACAAGCCTATTTTAGGCAAAAAAAGAAACGGCATAGTAAAACTATACCGTTTCAATATTAAATGTAATTAAGCTCTTTTAGCAATTGCCTTTGTAGGACATTTTTCTGTACAGATACCGCATTGAGTACACTTGTCATAATCAACATGAGCAAGGAAGTCAGTAACAGTAACAGCTTCGCTAGGGCAGTTTCTTTCACAGATTTTACAGCCCATACAACCTGCTGCACAGTTATCCTTTGTTGCCTTTGGCATATCCTTAGAATTACAAGCAACTCTGATAAGATTATCATAAGGAACTAATTCAATTAAGTGCTTTGGACAAGCCTTAATACAGGCACCACAAGCAACACATTTATCCTTATCAACAACGGCTACACCGTCTACAACATGAAGTGCGTCGAAGTTACAAGCCTTAACACAGTTACCGTCGCCAAGGCAGCCATAAGCACAAGCCTTTGCACCACCGTTAATACCATTTTCGTATACACAGTCAGGTGCACCATAGTATTCAAACTTGTTCTTAGCCTTGTCACAAGTACCATTACATTTTACAAAGGCTGTTTTCTTAGCAGAAGTATCAGCCTTAACACCCATAATTTCGCCGATTGCAGCAGCAGATTTTGCACCACCAACAGGACAGCCATTTACAGGAGCTTTACCAGCAGCAATAGCTTCGGCTAAAGCGTCACAGCCTGCGAAACCACAACCACCACAGTTAGCACCAGGAAGTGCTTCTCTAATAGAATCAATCTTAGGGTCTCTTTCTACTCTAAACTTAATAGCAGCAATACCGAGTATGATACCAAAGAGAACACCTAAACCACCTACAACAAGTATAGGGAATAATATAGCGTTTAACATTGTTTTCTCCTCCTCTTAAAGCATACCGGAAAAGCCTAAAAAGGCTATTGACATTAAGCCTGCTGTTATTAAAGCAATAGGGAATCCCTGAAATGCCTTTGGAATATTGTTAGATGCAATTCTTTCTCTTACACCGGCAAAAAGTACGATTGCAAGTGTGAAGCCGATAGCAGCACCAACACCGTTTACAATAGACTGAATAAAGTCATATTTGTTATCCATATTTAAAACAGCAACACCGAGTACAGCACAGTTTGTTGTAATAAGTGGAAGATAAACACCAAGTGCCTGATAGAGAGATGGTGAAGACTTCTTAATAAACATTTCAACGAACTGTACAAGAGAAGCAATAATTAAGATAAATGCAATATTGTAAAGGTATTCAAGACCAAGTTTAACAAGTACAAGGTTATATACAACCCATGTTGCAGCACTTGCAAGAGTTATAACGAATATAACTGCTACACCCATACCTGCTGCTGTTTCAACTTCTTTGAAACACCAAGGAATGGACAGATACCTAAGAACTTAGAGAAAATAAAGTTGTTTACAAAAATTGCACCAAGAAATAATATAAATAAACTCATAATTTGTCCACCTCCTATGCGTTCTTCTTATTCTTTAATAAATTGAAAATTACCATTAAGAATGCAAGTGTAAAGAAAGCACCTGGTGGTAAAATCATAAGAATAGTTCTTGGGAAAATTTCTGGTAATGTGTAACCAAAGATAGAACCACTACCAAGAAGTTCTCTAACGATACCTAAAACTGAAAGGGCAAGGGTAAAACCAAGACCCATACCAAGACCGTCAAATAAAGAAGCGATAGGGCTGTTCTTTGAAGCATATGCTTCTGCACGACCAAGGATAATACAGTTTACAACGATAAGAGGTATAAACATACCAAGTGATGCGTTAAGAGCTGGAACATAAGCCTTTAAAAGCATCTGAATTAATGTAACGAAACCAGCGATAACTACGATGAAACAAGGTATTCTAACCTGGTCTGGAACAATTTTTCTAATTAAAGAAATAGCAATATTTGAGCAGATAAGAACTGCTGTTGTAGATAAACCCATACCAAGACCGTTCATAAAAGATGTTGTAACGGCAAGGGTAGGACACATACCGATAACCTGTGAAAAAGTAGGGTTTTCATCAATAATACCGTTTTTAATAATTTTAAGTGGATTCATTATTTATTACCCTCCTTTTTAATAGTATCTTCATAGTATTTTGATACATCGTTTGCAGATAAAGTAACTGCCTTTGATGTGATTGTAGCACCAGTAATGGCGTTAATCTGGCTGTCTGTAGCACTACCAGTCTTAGTTACTTCAAGTTCGCCTTTCTTGCCGGCAAACTGACCACTCCATTCTGGCTTAGAGCTGTTAGCACCAAGACCAGGAGTTTCGTTTGAGTTATCAACTACAGAAAGACCTGTAATAGTACCTTCGTCAGTACCGTTGTCATCATTGCTGTTTGCATCAATACCGTACATAAGCTTTAAACCTGCACTAAAGCCCTTAGTAGTAACAGAAACAGCATAGCCCTTGATAGAGCCATCAGGATTTAAACCTGGAGTGTAAGAAGTAATAACTGTACCGTTGTCATCGCCAGTTTCGTAATTAACTTCTACAGTTTCGCCCCACTGAGCATCAGCAAGAACAGCATTCATACTTTCTTCTGTTGTCTTTTTGTCAGCAGCAGCAATAGGTGCAGTTGTAACATCGTTTACATAGCCTAAAATACCAGAAACGATAGCACAAATAATTAATAATATAGCAGCTGGTTTTACGATTGACATATTACTTCACCTCCTTAACTTTTACTGGCTTAACATAGCCAAATTTCTTAGGTGCTGTGTATCTGTCAATAAGTGGAGCAGCAAGGTTCATAAGAAGGATTGAGTAAGATACACCTTCTGGATAACCACCAAATACTCTGATTAAAACAGTAATAATACCACAGCCAAGACCCATAATAATCTTACCCTTTGGAGTTACAGGAGTTGAAGCATAGTCAGTTGCCATAAAGAAAGCACCGAGCATTAAACCACCTGCGAAAAGTTCCTGAATAGGCTGTCTTGCAGATGCAGCTTCAATACCAGAGAGTTTGAAGATATATGTAAGAACTAATACAGTTGCAATATAAACAACTGGAGTTCTCCAAGAAATAACTTTCTTAACAATAAGGTAAATACCACCAAGAATTAAGGCAATAGCACAAGTTTCACCAATAGTACCACCACAGTTACCTACTAAAAGGTCAATAAATGAAGTATTAAGAGCACCGGCTTCCTTAATCTGAGCAAGTGGAGTAGCATATGTTGCAGCGTCAACACCCTTCATAAAGTTAGTAGGACCAAAAGCACTACCAGTCATAAGTGTTGGATAAGATGCAACTAAAAATGCTCTACAGCAAGAGCTGGGTTAATAAAGTTCTGACCTAAACCACCGAAAAGCATCTTTGCAATAACGATTGAAAAGAGTGAGCCAATAATAGGCATTGCAAATACTGCAATAGGGTGTGCACTCATATTAAGTGCAGGAAGGTTCATTGCTAATAAAAGACCAGTTACTACTGCTGACAAATCGTGAATAGTGTTTGGCTTCTTAGCAATTTTGTTATAAAGATATTCAAAAACGATACATGATGCAATACACATTGCAATTTCAATAGCGGCACTAATACCAAAGAAAATGATACCCATAATTGCAGCAGGGCAAAGGGCAATTACAACATCTCTCATAATAGATGTTATAGTTTCATTGGAACGAATATGGGGAGTGCCGGACACCATTAAATTATTATTTCCCATTGTCTGTCATCCTCCTATTTCTTCTGTGCCTTAGCTCTCATAATAGCCATTGTTTCACGCTTACAAATTCTGAGAGTCTGAGTAAGGTGACGTTTAGCTGGACATACATAAGAGCATGAACCACATTCAATACAATCAAGACCGTTGTTAGCAGCAAAACCTTCGTAGTCCTTTGCAAGAGCGAGCTTATTAAGCTTAGCTGGCATAAGACCCATTGGACAGGCGTTGATACACTTAGCACAACGAATACAGTTGCTTTCTGGTGGAAGTTCAGCAGACTTCTTAGTAAGACATAAAAGAGCAGAAGAAGTCTTTATAAATGGACAGTCAGTTGAGAACATAGCCGGACCCATCATAGGACCACCAGCAATAATCTTGCCGAGGTCTTCCTTTAAACCTCCTGCCATTTCAATAAGCTCATTCATGTTCATACCGATACGGATTTCATAGTTACCAGGGTTGTTAGCAGCATCACCAGTTAATGTAACGATACGACGCATTAAAGGTCTGTCTTCGCATACAGCTGTTTCAATAGCTACAACTGTGTCTACATTATCTACAATACAGCCAGCATTTGCTGGTAAAGCACCTGATGGAACTTCTCTGCCAGTAACAGCGTTAATAAGCTGTTTTTCAGAACCCTGAGGATACTTAGTCATAAGAGCAAGAACCTTTATTCTAGGGTTATTTCCAACAGTTTTAACAACCTTTTCAATAGCGTCAGGTTTGTTGTTTTCAATAGCAATATAGCCTGTTGCGTCTGGGAAAAGTTTGAGGATAATTTCAAGACCCTTTACAACTTTTTCAGGCTGTTCCATAAGGAGTCTGTAGTCAGTTGTAAGGTAAGGTTCACATTCAGCACCGTTTACAATAACAGTATCAATCTTGCAATCCTTAGGTGGGTTGAGCTTAACATGAGTAGGGAAACCTGCACCACCAAGACCTACAATACCGGCTTCCTTAACTTTTTCAAGGATTTTTTCATTTGAAAAAGACTCGTAATCTGTGTCTTTGCCAATAGATGGGTCTTCCTCGTATAAACCATCGTTTTCAATGATAATGGATTTAACCATAGCACCGCTTGGAGTAGCCATAGGCTTAATATCCTTTACTGTGCCTGATACAGATGCGTGAATAGGTGCAGAAACGAAACCACCGGCTTCGGCGATTTTCTGACCTACGAGAACTCTGTCGCCCTTAGCTACAATTGGTTCACAAGGTGCACCAATATGCTGGCTCATAGGGTAAACTAAAAGAGAACCCTCTTTTGGCATAAGTATCTGGATAGCTTATCCTTAGCTAAGGCTTTGCCATCCGGCGGATGAATACCTCCACGGTTAAAGGTCTGTAAATTCATAACCATGCCTCCTATAATTTTTTGACGGAAACCAACCGTCTAATAGCTGTAGTAATATTATACAAGCCAATGTATCTACAACTATATATATGTCTATATGATACAATATTTTCAATTAAATTTCAAGGTAATTCGCCAATTTTGTTGCCCGTTTTACTTGTTAATTTAATATCAAACAAAAGGCGTTTTTTGTGATAAAAATTGGAGTTTTTTAAGTTATTTTGGCTATGGGTTTAGTAGGAAATAGGTCTTTGTACAGAAGTTATAAATATCCAAAAATTGGTATAAATATTTGTTGTCAATAGACTTGTAAAGTTGTCGGAAAAGGTTTAAAATAAACCTGAATATTAGTTTTAAATTAAGGAGTGTAAAATATGAAAGTTGCTAGTTTTACTATTGACCACGATAGATTATTAAGAGGTATATATGTTTCAAGAAAGGATAGTGTTGGTAACGAAACAGTTACTACTTTGATGTAAGAATTAAAAGACCTAATATTGAACCACCTGTAGATATTCCTGCTATACACACTCTTGAACATCTTTTAGCTGTTTATTTAAGAAGTGATGAAAGTGGTTGGGCAGATAAGGTTATTTATGTTGGACCAATGGGTTGCAGAACAGGTATGTACTTGATTTTCAAGGGCGATTTATCATCTAAGGACGTTGCAGATGTTATTACAAAGTCTTTTGAATATGTAAGAAATTTTGAAGGCATTGTACCAGCTACAACTTCAAAGGAATGTGGTAACTACCTTGACCACAATTTAACATTGGCTAAGTGGGAAAGCAAGAAATTCCTTGACGAAGTTCTCTATAACTTGAAAGATGAAAACCTTGTTTATCCACAATAAAGAGATAAGTAAAAAAATTGATTATTTACTTGGCTAACTATGCAATTTCTCTTGAAAATTGCCATAAAAAGGGGTATAATAATATTTATTTTATAAGGAAGTGAGTTTTATGGGCAAAGACACTATTGATGACAACAAATTAATAATCGAGGATAATATAGTTTCTCAAAAGGCTACTAGAAGCAACAAGCCTGTAGGTGAGGCTGTTAGTACAGACGAGCAGATAGAACAGCTATACAAAGATTTATTGGCTGAAATCGCAAAGTATCGTCCTAATAAAAATCTTGATATGGTGGAGAAAGCCTATAATCTTGCGAGAAAGGCTCATGGAAACCAAAAGAGAAAATCCGGCGAGCCTTATATTATCCACCCTCTTTCAGTTGCTAAAATTTTGGCTGAATTGGAATTGGATATGGAAAGTATTGTAGCTGGTATTCTTCACGATGTTGTAGAAGATACACAGTATTCTCTTGAACAAATATCTGAAATGTTCAATCCTGATGTTGCTCTCTTAGTAGACGGTGTTACAAAGCTTGAAAAAATTGAATATTCTTCAAAAGAGGAAATGCAGGCTGAAAACTACAGAAAAATGTTCTTGTCTATGGCAAAGGATATAAGAGTAATACTTATAAAAATTGCCGATAGACTTCACAATATGAGAACATTGTCATTTATGACACCTGAAAAGCAGAAGGAAAAGGCACAGGAAACCCTTGATATTTATGCACCTTTGGCTGACCGTCTTGGTATTTCTAAAATTAAGACAGAACTTGAGGATTTATGTCTTAGATATTTGGATAAAGATGCTTATTTTGATTTAGCTGATAAAATCCATAGAAAGCAATCTGAACGAGAAGCTGATGTTGAAAAAATCGTAAAAGAAATACGCCAGAAGTGTGAAGAAGCTGATATTAAATGTACAGTCTATGGCAGACCAAAGCATTTCTTCAGTATTTACAAGAAAATGCACAACAAGAATAAAACTCTTGACCAGATTTTTGACTTGTTTGCAGTTAGAGTTTTAGTAGAAAGCATAAAAGACTGTTACGGTGTTTTAGGTGTTGTTCACGAGGCTTATACACCTATGCCTAACAGATTTAAAGATTATATTGCTATGCCAAAGGCTAATATGTATCAGTCATTACACAATACATTAATTGGTCCAGACGGTATAATATTTGAAATACAGATTAGAACATACGAAATGCACAGAACTGCTGAGTATGGTATTGCTGCCCATTGGAAATACAAACAGGGTAAAACAGAGATTGAGGAAGAAACAAGTGAAGATGCTAAGCTTACTTGGCTCAGAAGAATTCTTGAATGGCAGAGAGATATGTCAGATAATCAGGAATTTATGGACACTATTAAGACTGACCTTGATGCCTTTAATGATAGTGTATTCTGTTTCAGTCCAAGTGGCGAGGTAATAAGCCTTGTAGAAGGCTCTACACCTGTTGACTTTGCCTATGCTATTCATTCAGCTGTAGGTAATACTATGGTTGGTGCTAGAGTAAACGGCAGAATTGTAAACTTTGACTACCAAATCCAAAATGGCGATAGAGTAGAAATTGTTACTAGCCAAAATTCCAGAGGTCCAAGTAGAGATTGGCTTAACTTTGTAAAAACAAGTCAGGCTCGCTCTAAAATTAACCAATGGTATAAGAAGATAAATAAAGAAGAAAATATAGTAAAGGGTAGAGAACTTATTGAGCGTGAAGCTAAGAGAAAGGGCTATAATATTGCCGACTTAACTGCACCTAAATTAGTTGCTAAAGTCCTTGAAAGATATAGCTTTAGAGATTGGGATTCTATTTGTGCTGCTGTAGGTCACGGTGGACTTAAAGAAGGTCAGATAGTAAACAAACTTAATGAGCTTTATCAGATTGAAGAAAAGAAGAAAAAGACAGCCGACCAGCTTTAAAGGAAAAAGAGGAGGCTGTTAAGGCTCAGGTTGACGCAGCTGCTGCAGCAGCCAATGCTCCTAGAAAGAAGACTAAAAGTGGTGTTTACATCAAGGGTATCGGCGATACAGATGTTAGATTTTCTAAGTGCTGTGGTCCTGTTCCCGGTGATGAAATTGTTGGTTTTGTTACAAGAGGTAGAGGTGTTTCTATTCACAGAACTGACTGCGTAAACATTATTAATCTTAGTGAGGAAGAAAGAGCAAGACTTTTAGAGGCTGAATGGAGTGTACCTCTTGATAACAAGGGAGAAGCTAACTATAGTGCCGAAATTAGAGTATTTGCTCCTAACAGAGATGCCTTACAGTTGATATTCTTAAAGTTCTTGTTGATGACGGTGTTCCAGTATTAAATGTAAATGCCAGAGCTTTAAAGAACGATAGTGCGGTTATTGATTTATCTATGAAGATAAAGGGTAAGGAACAGCTTGAGTTTATTTGCAATAAAATATTACAGATTTCTGGCGTAGACAGAATTGAGAGAGTGACAACATAATGAGATTGGTTTTACAGAGAGTTGCCCACGCAAGTGTTACTATTGACGGCGAGGTTGTGGGTAAAATAGATAAAGGCATACTTGCTCTTGTAGGAATGAATACAGGAGATGACGAAAGTGTCTTTGAAAGAATGTTTAACAAAATAACAAAGCTCCGTATTTTTGAGGATAGTGAAGATAAAATGAACTTATCTGTATCTGACCTTGACTATGGTGTGCTTTTAGTTCCTAACTTTACAATATATGCTGATGCCAGAAAAGGCAATCGCCCTAGTTTTGCTATGGGTGCTAAGCCTGATGAGGCAAGAGAAAGTTTCAATAATTTTGTAAAATATGCTAAAGAACATTATCCAAAGGTGGAAAGTGGTGTCTTTCAGGCTGATATGAAGGTTGAACTTTTAAATGATGGACCAATTACTATTTTATTAGATAGTGATAAGTTATTCTAGTATTAATGGAGGTTCTCTAATGCGTTTAATGTGTGAAATTTCCCAGTCTATGGGGGAAAACTGTTACTTTGTTGTAGACGAAAGTACAAATAAGGCAATAGTTATTGACCCAGGGGAAAATGGAAAAAAGTTAAATAAAAAAATAGATGATAATAATTTAGAAGTTGTAGCAATCTGTCTTACTCATTGTCACTTTGACCACATTGGTGCTGTGGCTGAAGTTAAGGCTCACACAGATGCTCCTGTGTTTATTTGCTCAGGAGATGAAAAGATTGCTGAAAATCCTGTTTATAACTTGTCTTCCCCGTTTTACAGAACCTATTACAATAGAGTATGACAGAGTTTTGCAAGACGGAGAAAAGTTTGCTTTTGGTAATTTGGAGTTTGAAACTATTATAACTCCAGGGCATACACCAGGCTGTGGCTGTTTCTACTTCGAAAGAGAGGGTGTTCTCTTTTCAGGAGATACACTTTTCTATATGAGCTATGGCAGAACTGATTTTCCTATGGGTAGTTCTGTTCAAATTACAAAGAGCATTAAAGAAAAGCTTTTTGTATTGCCAGACTATGTAAAGGTTTATTCAGGTCATGGACAGCCTACAGAAATAGGATTTGAAAAGAAAAATAATATGTATATTAATGTTTAATTGTTTTTATGGTATAAAATGCTTAAACATATGGAGGAAATATGGACTATATAGTATCAGGGCATAAATACGTTGATGACGTTGTTTCAATGCTGATGATGTTTTATCCAAATGAAAAATATACGCAGGTTGATGAAGTGGGAGATAATTTTACAGTCGTTTCTGTATTGTCTAAAAACACAGCATCAGCTCATGTTTTTAAAAACGGCAAGGAAATAACATCAGGTGCCTGTATCGGTCAGTTTGATAATGTAAAAGAACATAAAAGAGTTTTAAAGGTTGCTATATTACGAGCTTTAAAGGCTGTTAAAAATATTGATATGCCTTGGGGTATTCTTACAGGTGTAAGACCTGCTAAGTTGGTTTCAGATATGTGGGCAGAGGGTAAAAGCGACTTTGAAATAAGGGAAGAAATGGTCAGAAAATTTAAAGTAAGCCCTGATAAGGTTTCACTTATGTTTTCTGTTGCCAGCTCTGAACAGAAAATATTAAAAGACGGCAAGGGCAAGGTTTCATTGTACATTGGTATTCCTTTCTGTCCTACAAGATGCTTATATTGTTCCTTTACTTCCTATGATATGAAGCGTTATAATGGTAAAATGGATGCCTACTTAGATGCTCTTGAAAAGGAAATGGCTCATTGTTCAAAGTATTACCAGTATAAGAAGATTTCAAGCATTTACATTGGTGGAGGTACTCCAACTTCACTTAATGAACAACAGCTTGAAAGATTGTTGTCAATGGTAGACAAATACTATTCAAGACCACAGGAATATACTGTTGAAGCAGGCAGACCAGATACTATTACAAGGGAAAAATTGAGAATATTAAGACACCACAATGTAGGTAGAATTTCAATTAATCCACAGACATTAAACCAAAAAACTCTTGACCTTATAGGCAGAAATCATACAGTAGAAATGTTTATTGATGCCTTTAAAATGGCAAGAGAAGAAGGCTTTAAGGATATAAATACAGACATTATTCTTGGTCTTCCTGGAGAGGGTGAAGAAGAAGTTACAAATACATTAAAGGGCCTTAAAGAATTAGGACCTGAAAGTATTACTGTTCATACCCTTGCAGTAAAGAGAGCATCTCGTCTAAAGGAAACTTTGGGGGATTACACAATGACAGATGCCGGCTTAATGGATAGACTTCTTGGCTTGGCAGCATTTTTCACAGATAGAATGGGTATGCACCCATATTATATGTACCGCCAAAAAATATGGTTGGTAATTTTGAAAATGTTGGTTATGCTAAAGAGGGTTATGAGTGTATTTACAATGTAGAAATTATGGAAGAACAGCAGACAATACTTGCTCTTGGTGCTGGTGGCTCTACTAAACTTGTAAATACTGAAAATGCTCAAATCGAAAGAATATTTAATGTAAAAAGCGTTGATGACTACATAAACAGAATAGATGAAATGATACAGAGAAAAGAGGTTGGAATAAAATGGCTTTAAAGCGTCCTAGAGGAACTAATGACTTTCTTGGCGACAAAGTAAAGTTAATGACTAAATTAGAAGAAACAGTAAGAGATGTTTGCAAGAGTTTTGGTATAAACGAAATCAGAACACCAATGTTTGAATATACTGAACTTTTCCAAAGAGGTGTAGGCGAAACAACTGATATTGTTCAGAAAGAAATGTTTACCTTTGAAGATAGAGGTGGCAGAAGCCTTACTCTTAAACCAGAGGGTACAGCTGGTGCTGCAAGAGCATTTATTGAAAATGGTCTTTATTCAGAGGCACAGCCTACAAAACTTTTCTATGTTACACCATGTTTCAGAAATGAAAGACCACAGGCTGGGCGTTATAAGCAGTTCCACCAGTTTGGTGTAGAAATGTACGGTACTTACGATGCAAGTGCTGATGCAGAAGTTATTTCTCTTGTATATGAAATTTTCCAGAGATTAGGCTTAAAGAATGTTAGATTAAAGATTAATTCTCTTGGTTCTAACGAATGTAGAAAGAAATATAACAAGGTATTAAAGGATTATATTGGCGACAGACTTGAACATCTTTGTGATGACTGTAAGTCAAGATTTGAAAAGAATCCTTTAAGAGTATTAGACTGTAAGAATAAGAACTGTAAAGAAGTTCTTGCTGATGCTCCTGCTGTTCTCGATATTTTAGACGAAGAATGTGCAGCTCATTTTGAAAAATTAAAGGCAAGCCTTGAGGCTATGGGTATTCCTTATGAAGTAGATAAGGGTATTGTTCGTGGTCTTGATTACTATACAAGAACAGTTTTTGAATTTGTAAGTGATGAAATCGGTGCTCAGGGCACAATATGTGGTGGTGGCCGTTACGACAACTTAGTTGAAGAATGTGGTGGCTCTCCAATGGGTGCTGTAGGTTTTGCTATGGGTCTTGAAAGAATTATGCTTGTTCTTGAGGCTCAGGGACTTAATGAAGTTGATTCAAATAATCCACTTATTTATATTGGTTCTATTGGCGAAAAGGGTGCTTTAAAGGCACAGGAAATCGGCTATGATTTAAGAAAAGCTGGTATCCACGCAGAATATGATACAGTTGGCAGAAGTGTTAAGGCACAGATGAAGTATGCTGACAAAATCGGTGCTGTATACAATGTTGTATTAGGCGATGATGAAATTGCTAATGACAAGGTTAGACTTAAAAATATGCTCAATGGCGAACAGAGAGAAATTACTCTTTCAGCTATTGAAGATGAGTTAAAGAACCTTTAAAATATACTTTTAAAATTATAAATTTAAGGAGATACTACAATGGGAGAATTGTTAAACGGCTTAAAAAGAAGCTGTTATTGCTGTGATGTAAATGAAGAAATGGTAGGCAAGAAAGTCACTCTTATGGGTTGGGTTTCAAGAAAAAGAGAATTTAGCCATTTCCAGTTTGTTCTTTTAAGAGATAGAACAGGCATTATTCAGGTAGTTGTAAACTTAGACGAATGTTCTGAAGATACAGCTAAGAAGGTAAAGGAAATTAAGAATGAATATGTTGTAGCTGTAACTGGTACAGTTGCTGCAAGAACTCCAGAAAATATCAACCCTGATATGAAAACTGGTAAAGTGGAAGTAGAAGTAGATGACATTAAGATTTTATCAGAATCTGACACACCTCCTTTCCAGGTTGAAGAAAGTGTAAATGTAAGTACAGAACTTAGATTAAAGTACAGATACCTTGATTTAAGAAGACCTAATGTTGCAAACAACATTATTCTTAGAAGTAAGGTAGCTCAGATTGTGCGTCAGTTCCTTGCTGAAGAAGGCTTTATTGAAATTGAAACTCCAGTTTTAACTAAGTCTACTCCAGAGGGTGCAAGAGATTACCTTGTACCAAGTAGAGTACACCCAGGTAACTTCTACGCACTTCCACAGAGTCCTCAGCTTTTCAAGCAGTTACTTATGGTTTCTGGTTTTGATAAGTATTTCCAGATTGCTAAGTGCTTCAGAGATGAAGATTTAAGAGCTGACAGACAGCCAGAATTTACTCAGATAGATATGGAACTTTCATTCGTTGAAGAAGACGATGTAATGGAAGTAAATGAAAGACTTATGAAGAAGATTTTCAAGGAAATCAAGGGCTTTGATATTCCTACTCCTCTTATGAGAATGCCTTGGAAAGAAGCTATGGAGCGTTTTGGTTCTGATAAGCCAGATATTCGTTTCGGTATGGAACTTCATAACATTACAGATGTTGTAAATGGTAGTGAATTTGGTGTATTCCAGAATGCTATTGATGCAGGCGGTTCTGTAAGAGGTATTAATGCTGAGGGTTGTGGCACATTCTCAAGAAAGCAGATTGACTCTCTTGTTGATGTTGCTAAGACTTATGGTGCAAAGGGTCTTGCTTGGATTGTAGTTAAGGAAGACGGTTACAAGACTTCTATTTCTAAGTTCTTTAACGATGACCAGATTAAGGAAATTTGTGACCAGTTTGATGCAAAGGCTGGCGACCTTATTCTTATCTGTGCTGACAGAAATAAGGTTGTATTTGATGCTTTAGGTGCATTAAGACTTGAAGTTGCAAAGCGTCTTGATATTCTTGATAATGAAGATTACAAGTTCCTTTGGGTAACAGAATTCCCAATGTTTGAATACAGCGAAGAAGAAGGCAGATACCTTGCTATGCACCACCCATTCACTTCTCCTATGGACGAAGATTTAGACGCATTTATGAATGGCGAAGTTGCTACTGTTAGAGCTAAGGCTTATGATATGGTTCTTAATGGTTGCGAACTTGGCGGTGGTAGTATCAGAATACACAGAGATGATATTCAGGAACAGACTTTCAAGCTTTTAAGTCTTGATAAGGAAGTTGCACAGGAAAGATTTGGATTCTTACTTGATGCCTTCAAGTATGGTGCTCCACCTCATGGTGGTCTTGCTTTCGGTCTTGATAGACTTATTATGCTCCTTACAGGTGCAGAAAGCATTAGAGATGTAATTGCATTCCCTAAGGTTAAGGACGCAAGTTGTCTTTTAACTGATGCTCCAAATATTGTTGATGAAAATCAGCTTACTGATTTGGGTATTGCCATTATTCCACAGGAGAATGACAGCGAAGAATAAGGGGGCATAACCTGTGTTCGATTTTAAAAAAGAATTAGCTAAGTTTCAACCTCTCCCAGAAATGAAAGATGTTGAAAAAATTATAAATGATAACAATATAGAAGATTTAATGGATATTCTCCGAGAAGCACTAAAAAAATAAGGAGCGAATAATTATGATAGACAGACATTATAATTTTAACTACAGTTCCGGTGTCGGAGAAAACGGCTATTTAATCAAGATTTATAACCTGTCTATCAGATATTATAATAGGGGTATTGTCCTTGCAAAAGAGGGCAAGTATACTGAGGCTGTTCATAGCCTTAGAAAAAGTGTCGCTTTGAAAAAGATAATATACAGGCTCAGAATTTACTGGGTCTTGTATATTATAAATTGGGCAGAGTAACTGATGGTATTCTCCATTGGCAAATAAGCCTTAAATATCAGAAAAGCGGCAATGATGCTCTTAAATATATACAGGATTGTTCATACAGCGTAAAGGAAATGTCTAAAATAGACGCAGTTACAGCTTATAATAAGGCTTTACATTCTATAAAATTGGATAATGTAGACCTTGCTGTTATGTCCTTAAAAAAGGCTTTGGAATTAAATTCATCATTTGTTGATGCAAATATTTTAATGGCTCTTTGTCGTATGAAACAGGGGAATATTAGTGCTGCTATTCGCCTTTTGGAAAAGGTTCTTAGAATAGATAAGGAAAACGAAAAGGCTGTAGCATATCTTAAAGAATTGAAGCCAGATACTACAAGTGTATTCAAGAAAAAGAATAAAGAAAATACCGAAAAGAAAGGTGTTACTATCATAAGGAATTTGATGAACCATAGTTATTCTATGCTTTCTTTTGGTGTTGGTGCATTGTGTGCAGTTGTTATATTAGGTGGCTTATTATGCCGGCAATTTCTGGTGGATATAGAAAAATCTTGAAGAACAGGAACTTCAATATAACATAGACTTAAATAATAAAAATGACCAGTTAAGTAAAAATAACGAAACTATAAAACGACTTACAGATGAAAATGAAAACTTGAAGTCAAAGTTGTATACAGCAGGAGAACAGGAATTACAACAGAGAGTTAGAGCATTGGCAGATATTGAAATGTATTATAATGAAGGTAGTGTAGGCGAGGCTGCCGATAAACTTTTAGCTCTTAGTACAAGTGGTTTTGGTCAGGAGGCTATAAATCAGTATAACCAACTTAAAACTACTATTCTTCCAGCTGGAGCAAAGTATTACTATGAACTTGGTGCATCAAGCCAGTCCAAAATGATATGGATAATGCTAAGGTATACTTTGATAAATGTATCAAGTGTACTGGCGATGGCGATGAGATACGCTATAGTGCTATGTATCAGCTTGCTAAAATTGCCGAAAAGGCAGGGGATAATAATACAGCGGCTAAGTATTTTACAACCGTTGCTAGTAAGCACCCTGTTGAGGCTATAAGAAATGAAGCAAAGAAATTTGTTGAACAGTATCGTGAAAGTTAATTGGTAAGTAAATAGAATGAGGCTGTTGGTACAATAACTGACAGCCTTTTAATAGTGAATCGGAAAGATAAATCCGATGACTTGCGTGCAAATCACGAATTAAGGTATTAATTTGTTCTGAATAGTGGATCGGAAAGATAAATCCGATGACTTGTAAGCAAGTCACAAATTAATGAAATTAATTTGTTCTGAAAAATAAAAGGTGTTGATGTAATGAACAATTTTGAATTGAAACATAAAGAATATATTGATGAAATATCTTCTACAGGTTATATCTATGTTCATAAATGTGGTGCAAAGCTTGTTTATATGGAAAATGATGACAAAAACAGAGTTTATTCTGTAGCTTTTAATACTTTGCCTACAAATGACAAAGGTATACCACACATTATGGAACATAGTGTGTTGTGTGGCTCTGAAAATTATAGGGTTAAAGACCCTTTTAATATATTAGATAAAGGCTCTATACACACTTATCTAAATGCTGTAACTTATTCTGACAAAACAATATATCCTATTGCCAGTACCAATCTTACAGACTTTGATACAATGGTAAAAGTTTATACAGACGGTGTTTTTAAACCTCTTATATATGAAAGAGAGGGTATATTCCGTCAAGAGGGTTGGAATAGTGATGGCAAAAAGTTAAACGGTATAGTTTTAAATGAAATGAAAGGTGTATTTTCTGCCCCTGATATTGTTTTAAGACATAAATTAAAGAGAGAACTCTTTAAAGGTAGTGACTATGCTAATTATTCTGGTGGTAATCCAGACAATATACCGGAACTTGATTACGATGAATTTTTGGACTTCCACAGAAAATATTACCATGGCTCAAATGCTACATTTTATTTTTATGGCGATTTGGATATTAACAAATATATGGAATATTTGGATAAAGAATATCTCTGTAATTTTGAAAAGAGAGATAGATTGGTTTCTCCAGAATTTCAGCCACAAAGCTATGAGGATATTGTAGTTGAAAGCGAAAAAGACGGGGACAACATTATGGAGGTAATGTATACCTACGGTAATGTTTTGGACTTTGAAAAATGTCTTTTTATGGATATTCTCTGCGATGCAGTTTGTAATGTAGAAGACGGACAGATAAAGGAAGAAATTATAAAATCCGGTCTTGGTTCTATGGTAGAGGCCATAAACGATGACTCAAGATATATGCCTTATGTGGAAATTACAGTAAAGGGTTCAAAAGAAAAAGATTTAAAGAAGTTTAAGGAAATAGTTGAAAAATGTTGGGAAGATATTGCTGAAAATGGTATTGACCAACACAAGTTACAAAGTGTTATAAATTCATATAAGTTCTTTACTATGGAACAGGATTTTGGCTATAAGCCTGTAGGTCTTTTCTACAACTTGCTTTTGCACAGAAGTGTTATGTATGGTCAAGACAACTTTGAACCTATGAAAATGAGCCAGCTCTTTGACGCTATTGAAAAAATAGATGTAAAAGAATTTGTTAAAAAGTATTTGTTAGGCAAAGGCTGTTATGGTATTTTACTTGCTGGTTCTAAAAAAAGTGAAGAAGAAGTGCCAGTACCTCCAAAGAATAACGAACCTTTAGAGGAGTACAGAAAAATGGAGGATACATCGGAGGAAGTAGCTAAAATACATTCTATTCAGGTTAGTGAAATAGATAAAAAGGCACTTTATATTCCTTATGAAGTAAATGAGGACAATATTTTTGCACCAGTAAAGTCCAAAGAAATAGTATATGTAGATTTAGTTTTTGATGTTTCCGCTCTTGAAAAAGATGAATTGTCAAGGTTAGGACTTTATAAGTATATTGTAAATGTATTTGATAAAGATGTAGCAACAGATATTGATTTTTATACTGGTGGATTTTCTGCTTACTTCTCAACATTAAAGAGCAAAACAGATTTGAACCGGTTATAATATTCAAAATAAAGGCTTTAAGAGAAAATATATTTAAGGCATTGGATATATTCAAAAAGGTTATTTGTCAAAAATATACTGACTATGAAAGATTAAAAAATCTTATGGAAGAATATAAGCAGGACTTATATGAAACCTATGAAGAAAGTGGAAACTCTGTAGCCTATAATACTTGTTTGGCTAATATCAGTTCTTGCTATGCCTATGAGGAGGCAGTTGGTGGCATAAATAACTACAATTATGTTTGTGACACAAGGGATATTGAAAAAACAGCAAGAGAAATGGAAAGTTTAGCTGATAAGATATTTACTTCAGCTAATATGTTCTATGTAGTTACAGGCAATAGCTGTGACAAAGAGGCTGTTTCTAGCTATATTGAGGATATTAAGAAAAATATTCCTACAGGGGAAAAGCACCAAAAACTTGTTTTAACACCTGAAAAGGAAAACATAGCCTATAGCGTAAATACTAATGTAAGTTACAATGCCATTGGTTGTGTATATAAAAAGGTAAGTGGTGTATTAAGAGTTGCAAAACAGATTGTGACAAGTGAGTATATCTGGGATAATATCAGATTAAAAGGTGGAGCTTACGGTGGTGGCTGTGGCTTTTTAAATGGAAATTATTTTTATATGTATTCATATCGTGACCCGAATGTAAACAAGAGTTATGAAGTGTTTAAAAATGTAGGTAACTATTTATCTGAAATTGATATGGACCAAAAACATTTAAACAGATTTATAATAGGTGCTGTAAATGTGGAAGATGCTCCTTTAAAGAATAACAGAATTAACTCTATTGTTTTAAGACGACATTACAATGGAGTAACACAGGAAAGATTGGATTTAAGGCGAGAAGAAATGCTTTCTGTTTCAATTAATGATATAAGGGAAGTGGGTCAGGAACTTACAACAGCTATGGAAAACATAGTAATGTCAACAGTTAGCGACCAAACATCTATTGAAAAATCAGAAATTGTTTAAAAATATTATTGTTGTAAGTAAGTGTTGTTATTGACTTTTTTGCCATATAAACTAAAATAGATAATATATTCAAAAGTAAACTTTTATATAAAAAATTAGGAGGTACACTATGGATTATAAGTCAGCAGGTGTAGATGTAGAAGCCGGTTACAAGGCAGTCGAATTAATGAAGGGTCATGTTAAAAGCACATTTAGACCAGAAGTGCTTACAGATATAGGTGGTTTCGGAGGTCTTTTCTCTATTGCAAAGGCCAAGGAGATGGAAGAACCTGTTCTCGTTAGTGGTACTGACGGTGTTGGTACAAAGCTTAAAATTGCTTTCCTTATGGATAAGCACGATACTATTGGTATTGATGCGGTTGCTATGTGTGTAAACGATGTAGTTTGTAGTGGTGCAGAACCTCTTTTCTTCTTAGACTATATTGCTTGTGGTAAGAATGAACCAGAAAAGATTGCTGAAATCGTAAGTGGTGTTGCTGAAGGTTGTAGACAGTCTAACTGTTCACTTATTGGTGGCGAAACTGCTGAAATGCCTGGTTTTTACCCAGTAGACGAATATGATTTAGCTGGTTTCACTGTTGGTATTATGGATAAGGCTAAGTCTGTTGACGGTAGCAAGATTGCTGACGGCGATGTACTTATAGGTATTGCTTCAAGTGGTATTCACTCTAACGGTTATTCACTTGTTAGAAAGATTTTTGAACCAAATAAGGAAAACTTATCAAAGTACGAAGATAGCTTAGGCTGTACTTTAGGCGAAGCTCTTTTAACTCCAACAAAGATTTATGTTAAGCCTGTTCTTGAATTATTAAAGCAGGTAAATGTTAAGGGCCTTAGCATGTTACTGGTGGTGGTTTCATTGAAAATATTCCAAGAATGATGCCAGAGGGCTTAAAGGTTAATATTGATGAAGGTACTTGGGATATTCTTCCTATTTTCTCTTTACTTGAAAAAATGGGTAATGTAGAAAGAATGAGTATGTACAATACTTTCAATATGGGTATTGGTATGGTTGCAGCTGTTGCTCCAGAAGATGCTGACAAGGCTATTGAAGTTCTTGCAGGTTTAGGCGAAAAGGCTTACAAGATTGGTTATGTTACTAAGGGCGAAGGTATTCAGATTAACCTTAAATAATTGGAGGTTCTTCAATGATTAGATTGGTGCAATGGTTAGTGGCGGAGGAACTAATTTACAGGCTGTTCTCGATGCCATTGATGCAGGAAAAATAGACGGTCAGGTCGTTACAGTAGTCAGCAGTAAAGAGGGTGCTTATGCTATGGAAAGAGCAGCTAAGCACAATATTCCATCTGTTGTTATTAGCAAAAAAGACTACCCTAACGGTGGCTTTGAAAAGGCACTTATTGACCATTTTAAGTCAATGAATGTGGATTTAATTATATTGGCAGGATATATGACAATATTAGGTGAAGAATTTATAAAGGCTTTTGAAAACAAGATTATGAATATTCACCCAGCACTTATTCCTAGCTTTTGTGGCGATGGCTTTTATGGACTTAGAGTTCATAAGGCTGCCCTTGAAAAGGGTGTTAAGGTTACAGGTGCTACTGTTCACTTTGTTTCGCCTATTACTGATGCAGGTCCTATTATACTTCAAAAGGCTGTTGAAGTTTTAGACGATGATACTCCGGAAGTTTTACAAAAGAGAGTTATGGAACAGGCAGAATGGGTTATATATCCAGAGGCAATAAGCCTTTATGCACAGGGTAAATTACAGGTGCATGGCGATAAGGTAAGGAGATTAAAGTAAAATGAAAGTTTTAGTTGTTGGTAGTGGTGGTAGAGAACACGCAATTGTTTGGAAACTTTCTCAAAGCCCAAAGGTTGATAAGATTTATTGTGCACCAGGTAATGCTGGTATTGGTCAGCTTGCTGAATTAGTAAACATTGGTGCTATGGAATTTCACAAGCTCATTGAGTTTGTTAAGAGTGAAGGCATTGACTTTACAGTTGTAGGTATGGACGACCCACTTGTTGGTGGTATTGTTGATGCCTTTGAAAAGGAAGGTCTTAGAATTTTCGGACCTAGAGCAAATGCAGCTATTATTGAAGGTAGTAAGGCTTTCAGTAAGGAACTTATGCGTAAGTATAATATTCCTACTGCTGAATATGGTACTTTCAGTGATTATGATTTAGCTGTTGAACATGTTAAAAATGGCAATTTCCCAGTAGTTTTAAAGGCTGATGGTCTTGCTTTAGGTAAGGGCGTTCTTATTTGCAATACATTAGAAGAAGCTCTTGAAGGCTTAAAGGAAATTATGCTTGATAAGAAGTTTGGCGATAGTGGTAACACAGTTGTTATTGAAGAATTTTTAACTGGTCCGGAAATGTCTGTACTTTCTTTCTGTGACGGTAAGACTATTGTTCCTATGGTATCTGCTCAGGACCATAAGAGAGCTTATGATAATGACGAGGGTCTTAATACAGGTGGTATGGGTACTTTCTCTCCTAGTAGAGTGTATACAGAAGAACTTGCTGAAGAATGTATGAAGACAATTTATCAGCCAACTGTTGATGCTCTTAATGAAGAGGGTAGAACTTTCAAGGGTATTATTTTCTTTGGTCTTATGCTTACTCCAAAGGGAATGAAGTTATTGAATACAATGCTCGTTTTGGCGACCCTGAAACTCAGGTTGTACTTCCTAGACTTAAAACTGACCTTATGGAAATTTTTGAGGCTTGTGTAGACGGTACTCTTGATAAGGTTGATGTTCAATGGGAAGATAATGCAGCAGCTTGCGTAGTTATGGCAAGTGGTGGCTACCCTGTAAGCTACAAAAAAGGCTATGAAATTACTGGCCTTGAAGATGCTGAAGCTATGGAAAATATTACAGTTTTTCACGCTGGTACAGCTTTAAAGGACGGCAAGTTTGTAACTAATGGTGGTAGAGTTTTAGGCGTTACAGGTGTAGGCAATAACCTTGATGAGGCTATTAAAACAGCTTACGAGGGTGTTGCTAAAATTGACTTTAAGGATAAACACTTTAGAAAAGATATTGGTATTAAGAAATACTAATTTTATAATAGGGAATGATGTTCTCCCTAGGACTTTGTCCTGAACTGCCGAAGGGGCTGATGGCGTCTGCGTTTTTATTTTGATACGCAGAAATCATCAGCTTTTCTGCGTTTATAGAAAAATTTGGAGGATAAAATGAAAATTAAAAATATATCTATATATGTGTTGTTGGCTGTAGTTGTGGGAATTATTGTAGGTGCTATTGATGCACTTTTTGGTAGGGTATTGCTTTTTATAACAGATTTTAGAACTGAACACTATAAAATGCTTTTGCCATTCTTACCTATAGCCGGACTACTTATAACATATATGTACAACAAATGCAGTAAAGAAAGTTTAAAAGGTATGTCCCTTGTTTTGGAAACAACACAGGAAAAAAGAGAGGGCATACCAAAGGCACTTATACCTCTTGTAATGATAGGCACTTGGATAACACACTTATTTGGTGGTAGTGCCGGTAGAGAGGGTGTGGCTGTACAAATAGGGGCAACACTTTCACACAATATAAGCAAGAAATTGAATTTACCAAACAACGGTAAAGTAATGGCCATTGTGGGTATGTCAGCAGGTTTTGGTGGACTTTTTCAAACACCGTTGGCAGCTCTGTTTTTTGCCATTGAAGTAATTACAGTAGGTGTTTTAGAATATGAGGCACTTTTACCGGCCTTTGTTGGGGCATATGTGGCAAGCACTACATCTCATTTGTTGGGCTTAGAAAAGTTTTTTGTAAATATTAATGACACCATTCCAATAGATGAAAAGGCTGTTGTTAAAATTATAATATTGGGTATTGCTTTTGGTTTGGCAGGTAAGGCTTTCTCATATTCCTTGTCTAAATTAAAAGTATTTATGGGAAATAAGTTTAAAAATCCTTATGTAAGAATAGGTGTTGTATCAATTCCTTTGGCTGTATTGCTTTTTATTGTTTAGGTGGTAGATACTGTGGACTTGGTACAAATATTATAAATAACTGTTTTAATGACGGTACTGTATATTCCTATGATTTTATTTTAAAAATTGCCTTTACAGTTATAACACTTTCTATTGGTTTTCAAGGTGGAGAAGTTACGCCATTGTTTGCCATTGGTGCATCTTTAGGCTATGTTTTAGGTGGTGTAATGGGACTTAATCCTGTTGTAACAGCGTCTTTAGGCTATGCCGCTGTATTTGGTAGTGCACAAATACACTTATAGCACCTATGCTTATAGGTCTTGAAGTTTTTGGGTCACAAAATATGACTATGTTTGTTGTAGTTTGTATTATAGCCTATGTTTTAAACGGTAATAAATCCATATACTCTGCTCAGGAAATATTCAAAGGAAGATTAGTATAGACTTTGTTATAGGTTTGTGATACTATTTCCTGTAGAAAGGGTGGTATTGTGAGGGAAATTTTAAAAAATCAATAGGGCTAATAAAAAAAGATTGGAAAAGGCTTTTTTGGTTTGAACTTTTATATAAATTGGCTTTTGTTGTTATTATATGGCCAGTATGTTCTTTACTTTGGAGAATAGGTTTAAAAATTTCTGGAATAGGTTATGTTTCCTTAGATAGAATGACAAGAGCTATGTTTAATCCTGTTATAATAATAACTATGCTTATAATAGGCTGTGTGTTGGTTTTTACATTAATATACGAAATAAGTGTGCTTTTAATATCCTATAAATATTCCTATTTCAATAAAAAGTTGTCTTTTACTCAAATGCTTGTCTTAGGTGTAGAAAAGACAATAAATATTTTTAGACCTTATAATTTAATAATCATATTTGTAAGTGTATGTCTTTTGTGCTTGATGAATTATACAATGGATTCAAGTATTATAAAAGCTATTAAAATTCCGGAATACATACAAATGTATATTGACTCAAAACAGGTACTTAATGTAACTTTAAAAATAATTTTCTTAGTGGTGTTTTTGGCAAATATTTCGTTGTTGTTTATATATAATTGCTTCTTTTATGAGAATAAAAGGGCTGTAGGTGCTATTAAGGAAAGTATAGGGCTTACAAAGAAAAGATACTTTAGAGTTTTAAAGAATTTTCTGGGGATTAAGTTTTTGCTAAGTCTAGCAGTAGGCTTACTTATAGGTATGGCAGTTATAATATATGTTCTGATTATGTATCTGTATTTACATAACAATGCTGTTGTGGCTATTCTATGGACTTTATATACCATATTTACACCTATATTTGGTGGAGTATTTACCAGTCTTACAGTAGTTGTAGACTTTGCGGTAATTTCCTCTATGTATTATAAGTACAGTAATAACCACGATGACACTTTTTCTAAAATGGAAAAAAGAAAAGAGTATAGATTGTTAGCTTTTGTTGCCAAAGGTAAAGGTCTTTTCAAGTTTTTAATTATTATTGGTAGTTTGCTTACTATAGTAGTTATATTTATAATAAGCTATGTGGTTTTTGACTCCAATATTTATGATGATTTGTACTCTAAAATAGAGATTACAGCCCACAGAGGTAATTCTACAGTAACTATGCCCAACACTATACCAGCTTTTAAAGAGGCAATAAAAGAGGGTGCAGATTATGGAGAGCTTGATGTAAGAGAAACAAGGGATAATGTAATTGTAGTTACTCACGATGCTAGTCTAAAAGAAATGACAGGGCAGGATATAAATGTACGAGATTTGACTTATGATGAGCTTCAAAAAATACCTTGTATAGAGGTAAATGGGAATAAATGCACAGTTCCTAAATTGGAAGATGTTATAAAGGTTTGTAATGGTAAAATAAAGCTGAATATTGAAATTAAAACTGGAAATAACGATTCAGAAAATTTTGTGCCAGATGTTGTAAAGGTAATAGAAGATACAAATTTTGTAGATAAATGTGTTGTTACATCTTTGGATTATGGTGCATTAATAAAGGTTAAAGAATGTAATCCTAAAATAAAAACCGGATATATTATGGCTGTTGCCATGGGCGAGTTTTATGATTTGCCTAATGTAGACTTTTTTAGTATGGAAAGCACTTTCGTAAATGGTCGTGTTGTGGAAAGGGCACATAAATTAAATAAACAAATTTATGTTTGGACAGTTAATGACAGCGACTCTTTAAAGAAGTGTGTTGATTTGGAAGTGGATAATATTATTACTGACAATGTAGCAGGAGCAAAGTCTGTTATAGCTACTCATGGAAATGATGTATTTTCAATATTACTAAATCAATTAAAAGAAAGTGATAACTCAAAAGAAAATATTAAAAAAACTAATAGAATATTAGAAAATGTTACAGGCATTGAGGGAGCATAAAAAGATAGAGTGGGGGCTTTAAAAAGCTCCCATTTTTTATACATATACAAAAAAGGGTTCAGCCAAAGCTGAACCCTTTCTCTATAATTGCTTTTATATAGTATTGTATTTAATTTATATTTTATACAAGACCCTGGCTTAACATAGCGTCTGCAACCTTCTTGAAGCCAGCAATGTTAGCACCAGCTACGAAGTTATCCTTCATACCGTAAGCTTCAGCCTGTTCAGTCATGTTCTTGCAGATGTTAACCATAATACCGTGAAGCTTAGCATCTACTTCGTCAAATGTCCAGCTTAATCTTTCGCTGTTCTGGCTCATTTCAAGAGCTGAAGTAGCAACACCACCGGCATTAGCAGCCTTAGCAGGAGCGAAGAGAACGCCACCCTTTAAGAATGCGTCAATAGCACCTAATGTAGAAGGCATGTTAGCACCTTCACCAACAGCGATACAGCCGTTAGCAATAAGAGCCTTAGCATCGTTTTCGTCAAGTTCGTTCTGAGTAGCACATGGAAGAGCGATGTCACACTTAACATTCCATACACCCTTACCTTCGTGGTATTCAGCGTTCTTGTGAGTTTCAGTATATTCAGCAAGTCTACCTCTTCTGTTGAACTTGAGGTCCTTAACATATTCGATATCTACGCCGTCCTTGTCATATACCCAACCGTTAGAGTCAGAGAATGTAACAACCTTAGCACCAAGCTGAGTAGCCTTTTCAGCAGCGTAAACAGCAACATTACCAGCACCAGATACAACAACTGTCTTACCCTTGAAGCTGTTGTTCTTGTCGTTAAGCATCTGTTCTACAAGGTATACAAGACCGTAACCAGTAGCTTCAGTTCTAACTAAAGAACCACCGAAAGTAAGACCCTTACCAGTAAGAACACCTTCGTAAAGACCAGTGATTCTCTTGTACTGACCGTACATATAACCTACTTCTCTACCACCTACACCGATGTCACCAGCAGGAACATCTGTGTCAGCACCAATGTGTCTGTAAGTTCTGTCATAAAGCTCTGGCAGAAACGCATAACTTCGTTGTCTGACTTACCCTTAGGGTCGAAGTCAGAACCACCCTTACCACCACCGATAGGAAGACCTGTAAGAGAGTTCTTGAAAATCTGTTCGAAACCAAGGAACTTGATAATACCTAAGTTTACAGATGGATGGAATCTTAAACCACCCTTGTATGGTCCAATAGCAGAGTTAAACTGTACTCTGTAACCTCTGTTAACTCTAACAACACCGTTGTCATCAATCCAAGGAACTCTGAACATAATCTGGCGTTCAGGTTCAACTAATCTTTCAAGTAAAGCAGCATCTTCGTACTTCTTATCAGCTTCGATAACTGGCTTAATAGTGTTAAGAACTTCTGTAGCAGCCTGATGGAATTCTGGCTGAGCTGGGTTCTTTGCAATAAGTTCAGCTAATACCTTATCAACATAATTCATATTAAATAAATCCTCCGTTCTATGCTTTTATTAATATGTTGTGGGGAATAAAGTAGTTTATTATGTAAAATTGGTGGTTTTACAAAAAAATACAGTCGTACAATGACGGCTGTAAAACGCTTCATTGCATCCCTTAATTAGAATTATAAGCCTTATGATGTTATTTGTCAATAAAATTAAATTAGTGAAATATAACAACTTTTATAATTGTATTTTATGCAAAAAGCTGTATTTTATTAATAAAAGGGGATATTTTATTAAATTTTTTAAAGTAATTATTGAAAAAACTTTATTAAAAATAGTGTGCTTGAAAATAAAAAAGGTAATCAAAAGTAGCAAAAATACAACTTTTAATTACCTTTTGTGAGTTTATAATATCAACTTTTAGAATGATTATTTTTTATATTTTGGTGGTTCAGTTTCGTAAAGGTTGTTTCCCTGACTGTCAATAATAACTATACCAGGAAAGTCTACAACTTCAAGACGGTGTATTGCCTCAGAACCTAAATCTGCATAATCTACAACTTCACATTTTTTGACACATTGGCTTATTAAAGCACCAGCACCACCTACAGCACCAATATATACAGCACCGTATTTCTTCATTGCGTCCACAACTTCCTTACTTCTTGCACCCTTGCCTATCATACAGGTAAGACCAAGTTCGATAGTTTCTGGAGAATAAGCGTCCATTCTGTAGCTAGTAGTTGGGCCAACTGAACCAATAGGTTCGTTAGGCTTTGCAGGAGCAGGACCAGCAAAGTAAATAGTCTGGTCTTTTAAATCTACAGGGAGGGCAATACCCTTGTGAAGATTTTCCAACATTCTTTTGTGTGCTGCATCTCTTGCTGTATAAATAACACCAGTTATTTTAACCATATCTCCGGCTTTAAGGCTTTTTGCCTTTTCACGAGATATAGGAGTTGTAATATTGATTTCCATTTTAAAACCTCCCTTAGTCATTTAATGGTTTAGCATCTTTTTTGGCATATATTGTTACAAAATCGGTTTCATCTAAGACCTTGTAACCCTCAGATAAAATATCTTCTTCTACATCGTCAAAGTTATCTATGTAACTAGGCTGTAAAATATAGTAATCTGGCATATCGCCGTCATCATAAGGATATATATACATATCCTTTACCTGTGGTAAGTGTGCTGTAAGAAAATCACTAGCAATAACAGTTACATCACTAGGAACTTTTTTCAGCATTAATTCTGTTTCGTCAAATACTTCCTTATTTGACAAGTAATACTCTGTAAAGTAGTTTAATTTGCCTTTATATGTATAAGTAGCAAAGCAAGAACCTATAAGAGCTGTTATAGCAAAGCCATAGGCTATTTTCTTAGGGTATCTGTATATATTAAGTATAAACAGGAAGAATACAAGGCACAAGGTCCAAATGTATACTGATAACCTACTTCGTGCTGATATTGGTAGTTAGTTGCAAGGTGCATAAATAAAAATGGCAAAAGCAAGAATAGGTTAGAAAACTTTTTACCCATAAGAGGAATGAAAAGAAGTACACCTAAAGTATAAAGTACAAATGTTAACATATCCTCGTGGAACATAGTCTGGAGCAAGAAACCAGGGTCTCTTATAATATTTTTAAACATAGGCATTGTGCCTTCTTCTCCAGGTAGACAATATATTCCGTATCTTGCTGCTACAACATCGTGTCCAGAGCTGTTTACTAATGAATAAGCCAAAGCAAAGTAAACAACAGCTATGAAACAAAGCACAATACCTCTCTTGTATTCCTTTTTAGCTGTAATTAAGTACAATGCTATTGGTACTATGTAAAGGGCTGAGTCCTCTTTTACAAGTAATACAAGTAAAGTAAACAAAAATGCCATACGCCATTTTTTGTTTCAATAAAGTACATTAGGAACAAAATGAGAAATGGTAAAAAGCAAGTTTCGTGTACATCATAGTACATAGGACATACCATAGCCGGAGTTATCAAGTATATGATACAAATAATAAGGGCAATAGGTATATTGTCGCTTTTATGTCTACATAACAGGTAAACAGGATAAACACCAAGACCTACAAGTACAACCTGACAAACCAACAAGGTTTCAGGAGTAGGGAAATAAAGTAGAATGGCAACATCAAGTACCATATAGGGGAACAGTGTACAGCAAAGTGAGAAAGCAACTCATTTCTTTCTACAGTAGTGTACTGTATTCCCGTTTTTATCATACTTCCAAACATCTGTGAGAATATACCAAAGTCAAATGCTGGAGAGCAGAAACCTCGGTATTTTGCTATAGTTATAGTACCAAAATATCCACAGAAGAAAAGGAAAAGTACAGTAATAAAAATAAATGCAAATGTATCATTTAATTTCGTAATTGTTATAGTTAAGTGGTTGTGTTTGCAAAGATAGTAAGTTATAAAGCCTATTATTGCAACAACACCCATTGTGAAATAAATATTTCTTTCAGTAATATGAGTTATAAGCTCAAAGCCTAAAAATACTGCTGAAACTTCTGTTAGAACATATGTAAATTTCTTTGAGAAGAACAGTATACGCATAAATATAAGAACATTAAAAATAATGAGAATTTCCAATATAAGGTTAGGAAAATCTACATTACCGGCAAAATTAATGTTGCTAAAAGACTCAGAATTAAGCAGTATTATAAGTCCACTTGTAAATAAGTAACTGCTTAAAAGTGTGCAGATTATTTCTACAGGTTTTTCTAAGTTTTTTATACCATAGGAAACTATTTCCAGTCTGAAATTTACAGCAAATGTCATAACAGTTGCAACTAAAAATGTAAGTCCTATAGATATAAGACCTTTACTCATTATAGGATATAGCACTATGTAATGGAAAGCTATATATCCAATAGCAAGTCCTCTCAATTTGCCACTTCTGAAAACAAAAAAGCATAAAAGGGAAGAAAGTACAAAACAGAGAACATACAACAAAGGAATAAAAGATTTTTTCAAAGGTTCTAACTGAACACTTTTTAAATAAAAAGCTCCTTTTCCATTGTAATAAGTTCGTATTTCTACGGACTTATCAGAAATATTTTCGGGTACATTAAATTTGAATGTCTTTGAATTTTCTCCGGCAGGCAATATATTGTCATAGATATAAAGACCACCGTTGCCATAGGTAATTTCAAATTTCTGTTCCTTTGTACTTGAATAATTGAGAGTAATATTGTACTGACCTTTATCCAAATTAATGTAAGGTCCATATGTGAAAATACCATTTACATCGGCTCTGTTGGAAATTTTTTTCTCTGGAGTTTGTACTACAGAGGAAACAAAGTCACTTGATTTATAGGTTTAGGCGTTAGGCTTGTGTGTACAAATAATCCACCTAACAATATAGTAATAATAGCTATACAGGTAATAAGAAAAAGGCTGTTGTGATTTTCGTACATACCCTTTATTTTCGATTTGAAAGAATAAAAAGTTAAAAAATCCCTTATTCACAACTATTCCTCCTAAATTGTAACCTGACCATGTCTTGTAACATGGCAACTAATATTTACAGCTAAAGGAAGACCGGCAATATGAGTTGCAAAGGTTTCGATGTTAATACCAAGAACAGTAGTGTTTCCACCTAAACCCTGAGGTCCAATACCTAAATTGTTGGCTCTTTCCAAAAGCTCCTTTTCCATTTCCTTTACATACTCTTTGTCAGAATGACTGCCTACAGGGCGAAGAAGTGCCTTTTTTGCAAGCTCTGTACATTTTTCAAAGTTACCACCAATACCTACACCAACAACCATAGGAGGACAAGGATTAGGCCGGCCTTTTCTATACAGTCAATAATGGCATTTTTAACACCTTCAATACCGTCAGATGGCTTGAGCATATAAACTTTGCTCATATTTTCGCTACCAAAACCCTTTGGGGCAACATCAATCTTGACTTTATCTCCCTCAACAATGTTATAATGAATAATAGCAGGGGTATTATCTTTTGTATTAACTCTTAAAATAGGGTCGCTTACAACAGATTTTCTTAAATAGCCCTCAATGTAACCCTGACGAACACCTTCATTTATTGCATCAGTAATGTTTCCACCAGTAAAGTGTACTTCTTGACCTACTTCCATAAATATAACTGCCATACCTGTATCCTGACAAATAGGCTTGCAATTTTCTTTGGCAAGGTCAGCATTTTCCAAAAGCTGAGAAAGAATGTTTTTGCCTATTGGGGATTGTTCATTATCCTTTGAATTTTCAATAGCAGAATATACATCTGAATTAAGGTTGTAATTTGCTGAAATACAGAGTTTTTTAACTGCCTCTGTAATTTCTGAAACAGGAATTTCACGCATTTTTGTTACCTCCAGTTTATACATATTTTCCAATAATTATATCACATTAAAGGACATAAGACAATTAAATGAAAAACAAAAAAACCATAACTCTACAATAATAAATCGTAGAATTATGGCTTAAAAAGACAGAAGCTGTCTATTAATATTATTTTATGTATTCAAGCTCCGGTTCGTCTTCTGAAGTAACGGCATTGTTTTCCTTCTGTTCTTTTGCTTCATAGGCTTTATAAAAGCTAGTAGAAAAGTCAAGGGCGTATACCAAAAGAATAATGATAGCCACAGGCTTACCAAAGTTGAAGTAATATGTATTTACTATTCTTTCTACAAGAGGTTGGAAAAGTACAAAAAGCAACATTGTCATTACGCCCCAGCAAATTGTACTTCAAGGCAAATAACACCTTTGTAATTAAAAGGTTTGTTGTTGTAATCCCACCAAAACTCACCAAAAAGCCTTACCATAAGTTTAGCAACTAAAAATTCAAATGTTGTTGCAAGTATTGCCCCTAAGAAGAAAAGCAACATTTTGTTGTGGGAAATTGGTAAAAACAGAAAATATGTACCTAAAGCTCCTACACCATATATTGTGCAGAAAGGACCTCTTATAAAACCTCTGTTTACAGGTGCTTTTTCTTCGTAAGAAATAACAATACATTCAAAAATCCAACCTAGAAAACTGTAAACAAAGAAACAATTTATAAAGTAAAAAATATCCATACCAACTTTATGGAAGAACCAAGTCGATATTGCAGACATTATTGTACACATAGGTTTATAGACCTCCTCAGATTTATGTCAAATTATTTAATGGCATAACATCGCAATCTATATGGTACTATATTTAATACAAAAAGGCAATAGATTTTACTTTACATCTATATTACAAATTTGATTGTAGAAAATGTAAGGATAATATTTCATAAAAATTACCACATAATCATACCCTTAAAATAAGGAGTGATGAAATGATAATTTATACTGTAAAGCAAGGAGATACCTTAGAAAATATAGCAAATGAAAACGGTGTTACAGTAGAGCAGATTTTAAACACAAATTTTCCGCCTAACCCTGACAACTTAGTTGTAGGTCAAAAATTGGTTATTTTAGTGCCAGAGGTGGAGTACATAGTGGAGGAGGGGGATACCCTTGATTCTATAGCACAGAAATTTAATACTTCAGTTATAGACATATTGCAAAAAAATCCATCTATTGAAAATGCTCAAATATATACAGGGCAAAATTTAGTTATAGAGTATGAAAACGGTCAGGACAAAAGATTTATTGCTACAAACGGTTATACATACTCTAATATTGATAGACAGCTTTTGCTGAGGACTTTGCCATACCTTACTTTTCTGACTATTTTTACATATGGGTTTACAGATGAGGGGGTGTTAATAGAACCAGACGATACTGAGCTTATAAAAATAGCAAGAGATTATGGTGTTGCACCGGTTATGCTTATTTCCACTTTAACAGAACAGGGAACTTTTTCAAATGCTTTGGCTAAAACTCTATTGGAGGATAATGTTCTACAGCAGGTTTTAATTGAAAATATTATTACTATAATGGAGCAAAAAGGCTATATGGCTTTGGATATTGATTTTGAGTATCTTCCTGTAGAGAACAGAGACAATTATATTGAATTTGTATCCAATTTGACAAGACAGTTAAATGACAAAGGCTTTTTATCTTTAGTGGCACTTGCTCCAAAAACTTCAGTAAATCAGCCAGGTTTACTTTATGAGTCCCACGATTACAGGGGGCTAGGGGAAGCTGCTAATTTAGTGCTTTTAATGACCTATGAATGGGGATATACCTATGGACCACCAATGGCAGTTTCTCCTATAGATAAGGTAGAGGAGGTTGTAAGGTTTGGAGTAAGCCAAATAAATTCTCAAAAAATATTAATGGGTATTCCACTTTATGGCTATGATTGGACATTACCTTTTGTTAGAGGAAATACTGGGGCAAAATCCCTTTCTCCTCAACAGGCTTTGGAAATAGCATCAGAAAATAATGTTACTATAGAGTACGACGAAGTAGCACAAGCACCTTACTTTTATTATACTAAAGACGGAAATTCCCATGTTGTATGGTTTGAAGATGCAGATAGTGTAGTGGCAAAGTTAAATTTAATAAATAAGTATAATCTTGTAGGTGCAAGCTACTGGAATATTACAAAGGACTTTCCTCAAAATTGGCTTGTGCTAATATCTCTTTATAAGGTAGTAAAGCTCTTATGATAAGGCTGGCAGCACTTTTTGTATGCACAGTTTTAGGTGCAGGCTTTGCTACGGGACAGGAAATAATGAGGTATTTTTCAGACTATGGAATAGTTGGTCTTTTAGGTGTAATTGTAAGTAGTGCAGTTTTTGGCTTGTGCCTATATAAGACAAAATACTACAACAATTTTGGCGAAATACTTGCCGATATGCCTTTTTGTGCCGAAGTGGTAATATTTCTGTCTTTTATTATATTTTATTCTGCTATGATTTCGGCTATGGGAGAAATAGTGTGGGAGCTTTTTGGTGTAAATAAAATTTTGACTGGTGTTTTAATGGCTCTTTTGGTCTGTACACTTACTATTATGGGGGCAGAAAATATTATAGCTTTTAGCGAAATAATATGCCTACCTATGATAGTAATTACTGTAATTGTAGGCATAAAATTAATGCTTATGCCTATAGAGTTCAGACCTCCGGCAAGTAGTGTAAAAGGTGTGTTTTCTCCCTTTATTTATGTTTCTTATAATCTGGCATCTTCTCTGGCAGTTGTAACAGAGCATAAATATAAAAAGGTATGGCAACTTTTTCGGCAATTTTAATTGGAATTACAGCTTTGGCTATAGCAATTCCTCTGTATAAATATTATGGGTTTGTAAAAAATTGTCCCTTGCCTGTACTCAACCTGTTGCCACAGGGGGAATTGCTGACATATTTATATATTTTTACAATAGGAGGAGCAGTATTTACTACGGCTGTTAGTAATAGTTATAGTGCATCACAGTATTTGAAAAATAAAACTGGAAAAATAAGGCTGTTGTATGTGTTACAGTAGCACTTTTGTCTTTGTTACTGTCTTTTATAGGCTTTGAAAATATAGTTGCAAGGGGATATTTTGTTTTTGGCTTGACAGGACTGTTGTTGATGTTTAAAGTACTTTTAAAGAAAAAGACTAATTGAAAAAATCTTCTCAATAAAGCGGTTGACTTATAGAAAAAGTTAGCTTATACTAACCTTGTAAAGGTAGTAAGTTTACTTATAAGAGAGGTGCTTTATATGGTAGTTTTAAATGTACTTTTAGATGTTTTGACATTTGGTTCTATTATTTGTGCTATGCTCTTTTTAACTTGGCTAAAAAATAGAATTATGAAAAAATACGGACATTAAAATTAGGAGATGATTGACTGTGTCAACAGTTATTATATGTATACTATTAGCTTTAATTATAATCTTTGCTGTTGTCAATTCGGCAAAACACTTCAGAGGTGAAGGTGGTTGCTGTGGTGGTGGCTCTGACATTAAGGTAAAAAAGAAGAAACTTGCAAATGTTAAAGAAACATTGGTAATTTCTATAGATGGTATGACTTGTAAAAACTGTTCTATGAGAATACAGAACAAACTTAATGAAATGGATAATGTTTCTGCAGATGTAAATCTTCATAAGAAACAGGCTGTTGTGGAAATAGAAGATGGTGTGTTACAGGAAGATATAAAGTCAGCTATAGAAAGATTAGGCTATACAGTAACTAATATTGAGAAGAAATAGTGTTAAAAGGCTCTTTTGTAATGATATATACGAAAGAGTCTTGTTTTATGTAAACCACAAATGGTTTATTAAAATTTATGTATAAATTTTATATTTAATTTTAGATTATCCGCATAAACACTACACTTTTAAACATTTTGAGGTATAGGAAATACTCATTTTACCACAGATTTACCACGATTGAATGAGCCTTGATATGATGATAAAACGACTAAGGGAGATAGCACAAATAACTGTGCATCTCCCTATATTTTCTTTGTTTATTCCGTTGATTACTTCATTTGATTTCAAACTTTAACGCCTTTTTATATCTCGTTTTTTAAGTCCAATCATAATAGAACACCTACCTTTTTATAACTTCTTCTGTTATCATATTTTCAAATTCCACATCAGAATAATCCAATCTTTGGATTGACATTGTAAATCTGAGCGTATCTTCTGATACCGGGAATTAGTTGATTTTCTTTTGCATGTTTTACAAATATATCTATTCTAAGCAATTCTGCAATTTCTAGATATTTTGGAGTGTTCATTTTATCCCTTTCTCTTTGAAATTTTCTATATCATTCAGAAATTGAAACCACCTACTCAATACATTATATTTTTCAATGTTGAGAGAATAGTATATCTCTAAACCTACTTTTTAGATGTTATCAAATTTCCCTCTGCTAATACTTTTAAGTGATGTGAAATAGTAGCTCCAGTGAGTTCAAAATGTTTGGCTATATCTCCGGCACATAAGCATTTACTTTTTAAAAGGTAAATAATTTTCTTCTAGTTTCGCAAGAGAGAGCCTTAAAACTAGAAGTTAGTTCTTTCTCATTCATTTCATAAAATTCTCCCAGTATTCTAGCACTAAGTCATTAAATTTATTTTTTTATTACACATTTGTCAAAAAATATTTTTTCTAATACATCAAAGTTTTGTGGGTTGTTACACTCAAAAATGCTATGTCTGTTATCTATAAAAATAATTTTATCACAGAAATTTGATACTAAATCTAAATTATGAACAGAAAATAAAATCATTTTTCCAGTATCTTTTAAATCAAATAATATTTTTTTGATAATGGAAGTACTTTCTGGGTCAATCGCATTAAACGGTTCGTCCAAAATAATGTTTTGAGCATTTGACATGAAAGCTCCTGCAAGATATATTTTTTGTTTCATTCCAAGAGAATAACTGGAAATAGTTTGTTCTAATGAATTTTCCAACTTCAATTTTGGTATATAGATAGCAAGCAGTTCATCAAACTTTTCTTTTTGATTATAAAGTTCACTAACAAATTGTAAATATTCTTTTCCAGTCAAATTTAAAAACATATCCTTTGTATCTGGAACAAAAGCATAGTGATATTTTGCTGTAAAATCGGTAGAAGGAATATCATCTATTTTTACACTTCCTTTATCCAATGTGCTAGGTTGGATAATCGAATTTAAAAAAGTCGATTTTCCAATACCATTTACCCCTACTAAAGCATATATACAGGAATTAGTTAAAGTAATGCTCTCATTTTCAAAAATTTTATTTATACCATAAGACTTACTTAAATTATTTATTTCTATCATCTGAAAGACCTCTTTTCATATACATAACCACACCTATCAATAATAAAATCAAGATATTCATCATTGATAATCCAATAGAAAATTTAACAAAGGAAAATTTTTCCAAAAATACATTTCTAAAATTGTTAAAGCCACAATCATGACTAAAACAAATATCTTGCTCATATTCCCATGTAATAATGTATTAGGTGTGATTTCAGTTCTGGGCATTTTATAGTCAAAGTACACTCCCATAAAAGAGCAAAGTATATTCGTAAATGTACCATACAGCAATAAAGATATATCAAAAAATAGCCCATTTTTACCAATACTGCAAACAATCCATGCACAAATGATGACAATTTCATTCAAAACAGAGCTTATCAATACCTTAGAAAAGAATATCCTACTGTTTTTGACTGGAAATAGGTTATAATATGAGATATTTTTATCACTGGTATATGATGTGCTGGAAATTGTATTCATAGCACAGCATAATACCATTACAAGAATTTTTAGTACACTTTGAATTTCTATATAACTTCCAGATATTCTTTTTGAAAAAAGATTTACCAAAAGATACACAGTTATCACACTTTTTAAATTAGAGTAAAAAAGTAATTCCTTATTTCTTGAAACTCGACACCATTCATTCAAAATATATGGATTTTTGTTAAAATACTTAGATATATTTGCATGAAATCTAGGTTTGGTAAAACAATTTAAATAATGGTAACACCTAAGAAAATATGATGCACTTATTTTGATAGTATATATATAACTCAGAAATATAATCATTATAAAAATAAGAACACTTATCAAATAATTATTTTCAAAAAGATGGTATATTCCATTTATCATCAGCGGTTTTTCAAATGCAAATATAAGTAAACGTACAATCCCCCACATTATAAAAAGAAAACCACCATATTGAAAAGTAAGTAAAATATATCCGCAATATTTTTCACTAACTGTCGATATAACAATAGAAATTGAAAAGATAAATAAATCAATTATTATCAATATCAAAGCACATAATATGGTAGTTAAAATTAACGGTAAAACATTCCACTTAAAAAAATATATACTTGATAAAAAACAGCAGATAAATGACAATATTTGTATTTTAAATAATCGAATTATAACCATATAAATAATATTTGTAGGATTAACAGGAAAATATAGTAACTTTTCTATCTGTGAATTTACACATAGTTGTTCTGGAATTCGATACAAAGCTACAAGAACAGATATGCAAATCAAACTACAAACAGCCAATACTAAAGCATTTTGTATTGGCTGTCCTAGATAATCCACATTAAAATACCAAAACAAAACACCTAGATACAGTCCAATTAAAGTTAATGTACATTTGACAAAATATGATTTTTTTCTTCCAAATAGAATGATGTTAAGTGTTTTTTTCATTGGTCTTATCCTTTACTATATCAAAGTAATATAATATATGGTACTTCCAATGAGAAGTAATCCCATGATAATATTATTTAATGATGATAACTTTTTTTGCTTGATAAAAGTAAAATTCAGTACCAAAGAAATAACAGGAACAAGCCATATTCCAAAATACTAGGGATAGGATAATAGGTATCTCCATTATGCAAAATATTTATCTTCTCCGGTAAGAAAAATAACATAATTGCGGAAACCAAAAACATAAGAATAACAATAATAAAATTGATTTTAGCATACTTTTCATTATTCTCAGTAAAATTTTCTCCTAAGACATCTTTTAATATTTTTTTAATCATAGTTCACTCTCCTAATTTGTTTTTTTTT
>ENA-OQHP01000035-OQHP01000035.1-human-gut-metagenome-genome-assembly--contig:-NODE-35-length-42605-cov-8.629785_pt1 | contig 42605 bp, 41 predicted proteins | sample MGYA00242563_ERZ504717 | MGnify/ENA primary metagenome ERZ504717 (study PRJEB26092, sample SAMD00036212) | human gut metagenome | host: Homo sapiens | study: EMG produced TPA metagenomics assembly of... | reverse complement strand
TTTAGATTAAGTTATATAACTTATTGTATTAATTCATGCATTAATAGCAAATCAATTAAATTTATGGGAGAAAACAATTATACAGTTTTTGTAACTACTTCAACTAAGGAAATATCACTCAAATACAACTTCCTGAAGGAACAACAATTAATAATATATTTCGTGAAAAACATACTAAACGAGTTCAATTAGTTATGCAACCAAGAATTTAATCAAATGAAGAGACACTGCCAACAAAACAATATCAGTGTTAACGATTTTATCAATACTCTAATAAATAATTACTTTAATAAAAAAGAACAATGAAATAAAGGGATATATCAGAAGATATATCCCTTTATTTCATTCCCAAAAATGATAATCAACAAGAGGTTCAACTAAATTGATAATATACCAAGCATTATTTTTTATCAGAACTGTAAATTGTTGATAACCTTGACCACCAGAAATATGATTATTATGCTTATCTTCTAAAGATTTAATATAACGTATATCTACATAAATAATTCTGGAGTCGTTTTCATCTTGTTTTTGATGTAATTCCGTCAATTCAATTGTGCTGAAATGGTCTAATTCCGGATATTGTATTTTTTGATTAAGTTTTTTAAAAATTTCTTCTGACATGTATGGAGATATTTTTTCATCATATCCATCTTTAGTAGTAATAGCATATTTTGTTATTGGAATAATATTAATATAAGATGTATAAGATTGATTAGCTTCTTTAAATTGAGTAATAAAAATAGTTGAAGGAATTATCAAGTTAAATATAGACATACCAACAAAAAAGATACATAGAATGAGTTTGAAAAAATATTTTAAGTAAATATTTTTGTTTATTTTAATAGGAAAATATAAATATAAAATACTTGTAGTTATACATACAATACAAAGAATACCCCAAAAATTATTAATAGGAATATTAAAATAAATAAATAGATAAATAATACTTGCTAGTATTTTGGAACAGATTATTTTTTTTGAGGACAACTTACCATTTAAAGGAAAAAAATATATATTAAAGGAAGTATTAAAAATATTAAATGATAGATACTTTCTTTACGTGGAAGAATAGAAAATGAATAAAGTATAGGAAAACAAAATGCGAGAATATTACAACTTAAGAAATGGATTACTAATAAGATTTTTAATAGCTTCAAAATAACATCTCCTAAATTAAAATAATTATGTTCCATAATTGAATTAATATTTAAAGATAAGGTAGAAATACTATATATAGCATTTCTACCTTATTTTGTTAATTAAATATATTAGTTTTTAATTCAATAGCCGTTTTGTCATTGATATCAATAATAATAGATGGCAAATATTGTAGTTTTTCAGCATTATTCGGATAATATTTTTCAGGAATATCAATATTAGGATTTAGATTAAAAGCAATTTGATAACATATTTTAGCTAATTGAGCATTACCTAAAATATCATAGGCTTTAGCATAGGTTAAATAAATTGGAGTATCAAGTGGATTGATGTTTTCTATATTAGGTAATTCTTTTTGTGAGATAATCATATTATAAGCAATAGCATATGCTTTAGTAATATCACCTAGATTTTTGTAAATTTGAGCTAATTCCATTGAGAATATAAAATAGTCTAGATTTTCTTTAGGCATTAAATTTAAAGCTTTTTGATAATTATCAATAGCATTGCTAGTATCATCATAAATTTTCCAATAGATATTACCTAAAATCCAATAAACTTGCGGATTTTTAGGAGATAGATTTAGAGCTAAATTTTTATATTGAACAAATAAATCTTCTTTATAAATACCTGCACAAGCAAATGCTTCCCACATATATACTTCTGCTAACTTATCATTATTTAAGTTATTTGAGTTTGTATAAAGAAAATGTTTTCCTGTATAAAAAGCACTTTCAAAATGACCAGATAATATAGCACTTTTCATCATATTAATAATATAATTATAGTTACTATTAACTTGCTTTGGCAGATAATTTAATCTGTTAACTATTTCAAAATACTTATCTGCTAAAAGATAATTTCCTATATAACTATAAAACAAAGCTTTTTCTAAAGCCGATGAATAAACTATAGTAGTTCGTTGTTGTTCTAGTTCATTATAATTAAAATTTTTATATTGAGGATTTATAGCTATAGCTTTAGCTAACATTTCATCTGCTCCATAGTGCGAAAATTTCAAGGCATAACTATATTCTGCCCAAAAGTTAGCAACATTATTATTTAAATCAGTAGCTTGTTTAAAATCATTGATAGCATTGGAATAAAAATCTTTTAAATAGTTATATGTTAAACCACGTTTATAGTATATCTCTGCATTATTAGGTTGCTGCTCAATAGCAATAGTATAATCTTGAAGTGCATTAATATAATCCTTATTAGTAAAATAAGCATCACCACGAACAATATAAGCAGGCGTAAAATCAGGATTAATATAATTTACAATATATGTGGTAATAGTTATCTGTTCTCTTATTGTTAAATTATTAATATTTTTCCATACATCATACCAAACTTTTTCAAAAGGAAGAATTTCTTTATTATTTATTAGTTTATAAGACTGATAAGGTATTGCTTCATATAATATATTTGGAAATAGAATAATTTCAACAAATAAGAAACTAATAACAGTAAGAATAAAACTATTAATAGTGATGTATTTTTCACGAATAACACCTCCAATTTTGCTATAATATAAGTATAAACAATATCTTTTGTATATATTAATAATATCATAGACAGTTATACTTGGTGTTAATAAAATTATTTTATAGGAAGTGATTCTATGATTAGATTAATAATAAATATAATGATTATATCCAGTTCTTCTATTATGTTTATAATAGGCTTATATATGATTTTTTCTAAATACAATGATAGAAGCAAAAAAATATTAAATCTATATAGTTTATTCCATAAATTAGAGGTCTTTTCTGATGAAGATTTTAAGAAAAATTTTCAAGAAATATCAAGAATTTTAGGGTTAAGTATTATAATTGAAGCTATTTTCTTATTAAGTATATATAGTAGTATTCATTTTATAGGATATTCTTTAGAATATTTAGGTATATTAGTCATTTTTATATATATTGGCATAAGAATGTATTTATCATCAAAAATTAGCCAAATAAAAAAAAGATAGGTTTAATTTTTATGTAAAAAATCTTTATAAATAAAAAAATCCCAGAGAATTTATATCTCTGGGATTTTTATTTATAAATTAATTAAAATACATCATGAAGAATGATTGTCTGGTCACGGTTTGGACCTACGGAAACAAATCCAAGACCAATACCTGTAACCTGTGCCATTCTTTCTAAATATTTACGTGCATTTTCTGGTAAATCTTCATATTTTCTGATGCCGGAAATGTCTGTTTTCCAACCAGCGAATGTTTCATAAACTGGTTCTACATTTGCAAGAACTTTTAAGCTTGCAGGCATTTCATCTAAGATTTCACCATTGTATTTATAAGCTACACACATTTTGATTTCATCGAAAGTATCGAGGATATCAAGCGAGTAACTGCCATATAATCAATACCACTGAGGTAACCTGCATAGCGAACTACGCAAGCATCAAGCCAGCCAGTACGACGAGGACGACCTGTAACTGTACCATATTCATGACCGCAATCACGGATTTTATCGCCGATTTCGTTGAGCTGTTCAGTTGGGAAAGGACCTTCACCAACGCGAGTGCAATATGCTTTTACGATACCTACTACTTTATCGATTTTGTTAGGACCTACACCAGCACCGGAGCTTACGCCACCAGCTGTTGGATGAGAAGCGGTAACATATGGATAAGTACCATGGTCGATATCAAGCATAGTAGCTTGAGCACCTTCAAACATTACTTTTTTACCAGCATTGATTTCTCTATTTAAGAATGCGGAAGTATCAATTACATGTTTTCTGAGTTTTTCAGCGTAACCGAGATATTCAGTGCGAATATCTTCATAGTTTAATGGTTCTTTACCATAGAGTTTTACAAGCTCACGATTTTTAGTTTCAAGAGCTGTTTTTAATTTTTCGCTGAATGTTTCTTCATCAATTAAATCACAAACGCGGATACCAATACGGTTATCGCGGTCCATATAGCATGGGCCAATACCACGTTTAGTAGTACCAATTTTTAATTCGCCTTTGTTTTCTTCTTCAAGACCGTCCATAAGACGATGGTAAGGCATTACAACGTGAGCACGATTAGAGATACGTAATCCGTCAACAGAGTAACCATCTTTTTTTAGAGCTTCCATTTCTTGAAGGATTACTTCAGGGTCAAAAGCTACACCATTTGCAATCACACAAATTTTACTATCATAGAGCATACCAGATGGCATGAGTCTTTGTTTAAATTCTTTGCCGTCTACTGTAACAGTATGACCTGCATTACTACCACCTTGATAACGTACAACTATATCAGCTTTTTCTGCTAAATAGTCTACGATTTTACCTTTACCTTCATCACCCCATTGGTACCAGTTACAACAACTGTTGACATAAGAAAACTTCCTCTCTATTACTCAAGTTTAATATTAACTGCTTATTCAATACCGAAACGAGCCATAATCATGTCTACATTGCGTAAGAACCATTGATAGTCGAAGCAGTTGTCGATTTCTTCTTTAGTGAGATATTTTGTGATATCTGGGTCTTTTTCTACATTTGTGCGGAAATCTTCGCCTTTGAGCCATCTAGCCATAGCATTTCTTTGAACCCATTTGTAAGCATCTTCACGAAGTACGCCTTTGCTTACAACAGCGAGCATGATGCGTTGGCTGAAGATAAGACCGCCAGTTTTGTTAAGATTTTCCATCATAGCTTCTGGATAAACGAGAAGTTTATCTAAAAGATTTGTTAATTTACGGCAACAGTAATCAACGTTGATAGTGCTGTCTGGTAAAATTACGCGTTCAACGGAAGAATGGGAAATATCGCGTTCATGCCAAAGAGTGATATCTTCCATAGCTGCAATAGCGTTACCACGAACAAGGCGAGCCATACCGGAGATACGTTCACCAGTGATTGGATTACGTTTATGAGGCATAGCAGAAGAACCTTTTTGACCTGGTTGGAAATATTCTTCAACTTCACGGATATCTGTACGTTGAAGGTTACGTAATTCTGTAGCGATTTTTTCAAATGTGCTAGCAACAATAGCAAGAGTAGTCATATATTCTGCATGGCGATCACGCTGAATAACTTGTGTTGCAAGTTTTACAGGTTCAATGCCAAGTTTTTTGCAAGTGATTTCTTCAATACGAGGGTCAATATTGGAATAAGTGCCTACAGCACCAGAAAGTTTACCAACAGCAACGATTTTTTTAGCGTGTTCAACACGTTCGATGTCACGGCAAACTTCATCATACCATAAAGCAAATTTTAAACCGAGAGTCATTGGTTCTGCATGGATACCATGAGTACGACCAATGCAAACAGTGTGTTTATATTTTTTAGCTTGACGTTTTAAAACATCACGTAAATTTTTGAGGTCTTCTAAAATAAGCTCAGCGGATTTTTTCATCATAATGCCGAGTGCTGTATCTTTTACGTCGCTGGAAGTTAATCCTTTATGGATATATTTAGAATCTTCACCAACGTATTCAGCAACGTTCGTTAAAAATGCGATAATATCATGATTAGTAACTTTTTCAATTTCTTTAACGCGTTCTAAGTTAAACTGTGCTTTTTCACGAATATTTTTAGCAGCTTCTACAGGAATTTGACCAAGTTCTGCCATAGCTTCACAAGCTGTAATTTCAACTTCAAGCATTACTTCAAATTCGTGTTGGAGAGTCCAAATTCTTCCCATTTCAGGATTGGTATAGCGTTCAATCATTTAAAAATTTCCTCCTCATATTTAAAACCAGCATAAATTTTCTACTGATAACAGCAAAAAGAACTCAAATAGACACTATGTCAAGGATTTGAGTTTTGTTTGTAAAATCTATATGTAGCTTTTACCTTCATATAATAGCATTTTATGTACTTTAGTGTCAATGAAAATGGGGATTATAAGTTTACGATACAGATGTGCATAATAAAAAGCTATATTAATTTTACGATTAATATAGCTTTTTTTGTTAAATATTATCTTGAGTACGAAGTAAATCTGCGAATTTTGTAAATTCCTTATGGAAGAATAATTGAACAGTATCAACAGGACCATTACGATGTTTTGCGACAATGACATCAGTTATATTTTTATTTTCTGTTTCAGCATTGTAATAATCTTCACGATATAAAAACATAACGATATCGGCATCTTGTTCTAGTGAACCAGATTCACGAAGGTCACTGAGCATAGGTTTTTTTATCTGTCTTGACTCTACGCTACGAGAAAGCTGAGAAAGTGCAATTACAGGAACATTGAGTTCACGAGCTAGAGATTTTAAAGAACGAGATATCTCAGAGATTTCTTGTTGTCGATTATCGCCATTTTTATTTGCTCTACCTTGCATTAATTGCAAATAGTCGATTAATACTAAGCTTAAACCTTTTTCTTGTTGAAGTCGGCGAGCTTTGGAGCGAAGTTCCATGATGCTGATACCAGGAGTATCATCAATATAAAGTGGCGCTTTAGAAAATTTATCAGCAGCGGCAATTAATTTTTGCCAATCTTGTTCATCTAAATCACCGACGCGTAATCGTTGAGACTCGACAAGCCCTTCTGCACAGAGCATACGTTGCATTAATTGTTCTTTGGACATTTCAAGAGAGAAAAAGGCTACAGGTTTATTTTCTTTTAAAGCAACATGAGAAGCTATATTTAAAGTAAAGGCTGTTTTCCCCATACTAGGTCTGGCAGCGACTAAGATTAAATCAGAAGGTTGAAGCCCTGCGGTGAGTTTATCTAAGTCTTTAAAGCCAGTGGATAAACCTGTTAGACCACCTTTTGATTCATATAGATTTTCAATTTTGCTAAAAGTATCAATGACAATTTGATTAATAGGTGTGAAATCGCCAGTTTTGCGATTGGAAGCGATTTCTAAAATCATTTTTTCGGCTTTATCCATGATGCTATCAGCATCATCAGCACCTTCATAACCCATAGCAGCAATGGCTGTAGCTGTATTGATGAGATGACGCATGAGAGCCTTTTCTTTGACTATCTTAGCATAAAAAACTACATTTGCAGCTGTAGGTACAGTATTGGCAAGTGCAGTAACAAAGGCAATACCGCCAACTTTTTCTAATTGATTTGTTTTATTTAATTGTTCAATGACAGTTAAATTATCGACTGCCTGATTGCGATTGGATAAATCAAGCATAGCTTCAAAAACAATGCGATGAGCTTCGCGATAAAAATCCTGTGGATTTAAAATTTGAGCAGATTCAGCAATAGCTTCTTTAGAGATGAGCATAGCACCTAAAACAGCTTGCTCAGCTTCTATATTTTGGGGAGGTACTCTATCTATCAAAAATAATCACCTCTTAAATTTTATCAAAAGCGAATGCTAAAGCTTCTTGTGCTGTTTTAACAGGATGTACTTTTAAGCCATGTAAATCAGGCGGGATATCTTTAGCATTTTCTTCAGGAATAATCAAGGTTTTGATACCAGCTTGGCTAGCACCATAAGCTTTTTCAAAGACACCGCCTACAGGACGAACTAATCCTTGAATAGAGATTTCACCAGTAATGGCGATATCCTGACGAATTGGTTTTTGGGTAATAGCAGAAATCAAAGCTATTAAAATGGCTGTTCCAGCAGATGGCCCATCAATATTACCGCCACCAATTATATTGATGTGAATATCATAATCGTGAATATCTTCATTTGTGAGTTTGCGCACAACAGCAGCAGCATTGAAGACAGAGTCTTGAGCCATAGAGCCAGCTGTTTGATTAAAACGCAAGATACCTTTACCTTTTTCATGAGCTTTAAAAGTGATAGCTTCAATTTCGATAACAGAACCAATGAAACCAGCAACGCCTAAGCCAAAAATTTTACCAATCTCGCTAGTGTCAGAAGCTTTTTTAGTGATAAATGGTGTTAAGCGACTTACTTGAGCTACAGTATAAATATCTTCTTTAGTGATTAATATATTATCCATATCATTTTCTTGGCGAACGAGAGCATTGCTGTAAGCGTCAGCTAAGATATTGATAGCTTTACGTCCTTCAATTGTATATTCACTGATAATCTGGGCTACTTCATCATCTAATTTAGCATTTAGTTTATGAGCAGCATTTAAAACTATAGTCTCAATATGTTTTGGAGTCAGTGGTTCAAAATAGATTTCAGCACAACGAGAACGAAGAGCTGGATTTAAATAATAGCTATCGCGAGTTGTAGCTCCAATTAAAACGAAATCAGCAGGCGCACCTTCAGTGAATAATTTTTTGATATATTCTGGTACATTAGGGTCGTTTGGCTCAAAATAAGCAGAGTCAAAATAAGCGCGCTTATCTTCAAGGACTTTTAATAATTCATTTTGTAAAGTATCATCAAGTTCACCAATTTCATCAATGAATAAAATACCACCGTGAGCGCCTGTAACAAGCCCTGGTTTTGGTTCAGGAATACCGCTGTCAGCTAAATCTCTACGAGCTCCTTGATAAATTGGGTCATGAACAGAACCAAGTAGAGGGTTGGCTATACCTCTAGGGTCATAGCGAAGTGTAGTGCCGTCTGTTTCCACAAAAGGTGCATCAGCATTAAATGGTGTATGTGGCTGAGTACATGCTTCTTGAAGTACAAGCCTTGCAGCAGTTGTTTTCCCTACGCCAGGAGGGCCATAGAGTATTAGATGTTGAGGATAAGGTGAGCTTAATTTTGCTTTTAAAGCTTTAATAGCTCTTTTTTGTCCTATGATTTCAGATAAATTTTCTGGTCGTAACAATTCCATGATGGATTTTGTTAGATGAATTTTATTTTTATCTTCTAGCTGTTTTAGTTTTGCTAATGATTGAGAAGACTCTTTAAGAGAACTTTCTTCTTTAAGGATTTGTTTTTTTATATCGAAAATATAATCTTGATGATTTTCTTCCATCTTCGCAGATATGCGTTTTTCTAATTCATCTTCAAAAGAACGACGTGCCATAATATTGGCTAAATAATCCATCATTTCTTTTAAAAGTATAGGAATTTCATCATCTTTAGGTAATTTATCTAAAGTAGGATTTTCATAAACTATTTTTTGCAGACCTAAGATACGTTGATTGCGGTTATTCGAGCGAATTAGCGTTAAAGCTTCTAATTTACTCGCTTTTAATACAAGACGGTCAGCACCTTCGATATCAACTAAGATATCATAAAGAGCATCAATATCATGGTCTATAGGTTCAACTACGATTTCTTCAGGAGAATTTTCAACTTTTGTAGCAGAAATATTAGGCTGCTGTAATTTTACAGCAGCCTTAGTTGTTCGAGATTTTTTTTTAGATTTGAAAAAACGAGAAAATATACTCATAATTGCCTCTTATTTTTCTACAACGTGTACAGTGATTGTACTTGTTATTTCAGGGTGAACTTTGATTGTTGCAGTGTAATCACCGAGACAAGTTATATTTTTTATATCGATTTTGCGTTTATCAATATCAATATTGTGTTTTTCTTTAAGTGTTAAAGCAACATCTTTACTTGTAACAGAGCCGAATAAACGACTGCCTTCGCCAACGCGAACAGGAATAGTGATTTCTACTTGGGATAATTGGGAAGCCATTAAACGAGCTTCATCACTAGCTTGTTGTTTTTTGCGTTCAGCAGATTTTTTCTGAGCTTGAGCTACATTTATATTTTGTTTAGTTGCTTCTACTGCATATTTTTTAGCGATGAGGAAATTTCTACCATATCCTTCAGCAACTTCTACGATATCGCCTTTTTTACCAACTTTTTTAAGATCTTGCAACATTATTACTTTCATTCTTATCAGCCTCTTTCATATATGACAATGTAGTATTTACTACATCTTGTTTTAATTCTTTTAAAGGTCTATTTTTTACTTGGGAGCCAGCCACATTTTGATGACCGCCACCACCAAATTGTTCCATGATGACTTGGACATTGATTTCACCAGTGGAACGAGCGCTTACACCAATGACATTATCTTTTAAGCGGAAAAATACAATACTTACGCGTACATTTTCAATTCCCAATAAATCATCAGCGATTTTTCCTGATATAGCTTGAATACTATTGGCATTATCAGGGCAAACTGCTACAACTAAGCCTTCTGGATAGAAAACAGAATTAGCAATAGCAGTACATTCAGCAAGATTAGTTTCATAATCTGTGCGGAATAAATAATGAACTACTTCAGGGTCAGCACCACAACGACGTAAATGCGATACAGCATCAAATGTACGAACACCAGTATTGACACGGAAGTTTTTCGTATCGACAACTATACCAGAATAAAGAGCAGTAGCTTCTAAACGTGATAACTTGATATTTTCATTGAAATACATTAATAATTCAGTTACCAATTCGCTTGTAGAAGAAGAATATGGCTCAATATAGATTAATAATGCATTTTTGATTACATTTTCAGAACGACGATGATGGTCGATTACAATGACATTATTTATTGATTGCAATAAATCAGGACTAGCTACAAGATGAGGTATATGTGTATCGACTACGAATAATACAGGATTTAAAGCAGTCATTGCTAGTGCTTCTTTTTGTGTGATAAAGAGATTTTCAAAGTCTTTATCAGTTTTGCAAAGACTGATTAATTTATCTACGCCTTCATTCATATCACTTAAAATGATATAAACAGGTTTTCCCATTTGACGAGCCATACGCGATACACCTATGGCAGAGCCTAAACTATCAAAATCTTCATTGTGATGTCCCATGACAAACACAACATCAGCAGCTTCCATGCGTTCAAAAACAGCATGAGCGACAACGCGAGCTTTTACACGAGTATGTTTTTCTACAGCTTTGGATTTTCCACCAAAGAATTGAACTTTACCATCTAAGTCAACAGCTACCTGGTCTCCACCTCTACCTAATACTAAGTCAAGGTGAGATTGAGCAAGAGCACCTAATTCTTCCATAGAAGTTTTTGGTCTGCTTTGAATTAAACCGATACTCAAAGTAACAGGGAATTTGTTATCGCCGTGAAGATTGCGAACCTTGTCTAAGATATCGAATTTTTCACTGACAGCTAAATCAAGAGCATGGCGTTCTAAGATGATTACATACATATCATCAGAGATGCGACGAAGTAATCCACCTAGAGAATGAGACCATTTATCTAAAAGACTATTGACTTCAAATAAGATAGATGTACGTTGAGCTTCACTTAACCCTTGCATAACGTCATCATAATTATCTATTTGGATATAGCCAAATACCATAGTACGCATAGCTGTATCTAATTTGAAACGTTCATATTCTGAAATATCATAGATATATAAAGTCATTAAATGGCTATCGTCATCAGTATTTACTGGTCGATAGATTACCATGTAGAATTTATTATCTTGAGAAAAGATATATTGACCATTGCGGTTCCAAATATTATCGATAGGAATGTTTGGCCAAATATCAGTGATAAAAGAACCTATTTCAGGTGGTTGCTTGAGCCAGCGTTCTAATTCATGATTATACCATTCTAAACGTAAATCTTTATTGATAACCATGATTACTTGAGGTAATTGTTCCAAAGCATAATTAGATAATTCATTTACATTTTTAATGACATTTTCATAGTAAGCTTTTAGATTTTTGCGTCGTTCAATACTGCGTTCTTTTAGATAAAAGAATAAACATATCCATAAAACAATACCGCCACTAAATATATACCAATTGTATTGAAATAATATGACTAATAATATCAAAGAAACTATTAAAGTAACACATATATCAATCCAAGTGGATAATTTATTAGGCATAAAATTACCTCCTAAACATCATTGCTATTTTTGAATTTCTTTCGATAATCGAAAATCATATCAAAGAAGCCAGCAAGAGCAATGATTTGAGCAATTATCATGTTTAGACATAACATAATGATAATGAAAATCCAAACAGCAGTTGGCCAATTTTTAATTTATAAAAAATCTTATGACAGATAAACCTTGTACTAAACCTAAGACATTAGCACATAAATAAGTGTTTAGGGCAATTTGATAAAGTAGCGTAATACTGCGAGTATCGCCCCAATACATGCCTATTAAAGAAAAGGCATATATATATATGAAAACTTTAGGGAAGCGCCATAATCTAAATGGTGGCAAAGAATTAATATTTGTAGTTCCTAAGCGTTTTAATAAAAAAGAACTAGCAATATAATTAATCACTAATTTTATTATAGCATTTAAAATAAAAATCATAGGTAAGACAAGCGCAAGAGTTTCTATTAAATGCTGAGTTTGTCTTTGTGCATCAATCATAGCTTCTGAAGTTATGCCCATAGAATTAAACATTTCATTTGTATCAAGCATAGCTGTTTTAAAAGCATCTAATTGGTCTACAAATAAATTTATACCTGTCAGATAGAAGGTACATATTAAAAATAGACATACACCAATGATTGAAGCTACAAAAGATGTAGCAAAAATCTTTACAGCAGACCAACAATGATTATAGCCAAAACCTAAAGTTAAAGCTAGAGGCACTGAACCTAGAACAAGTGGTATGGCAGTAACAGGTGTTAAAAATACACATAATAAAATACTAGCAATTAAAGCACTAAATATACCATATTTAAGATTATGTTTGGCTGTAATAATTGTAATAGGTAAAGTCCAAATAAATAATAAAGGTATATAAATTCCTGCCATAGCATGATTACTGTTATAGCAGTCAATAGGCTACTTTCAGTTAAGGGTCGTAGCTTAGTATTTTCATAAAAAAAATCCTTTCATTAAGAGATAGTTTAATAATTGATAAACCTTAATTCTTAATTATAATATAAAAACTATATTACTGCAAAAACTAAAAACACTTTCTAAATAAAAATTAGAAAGTGTTTTTTATTAATTATTAAGCTTTAAATACACATTTTCCATCGAGCCAAGTTTCTTTGAGTTCATAATCAGGAGTTATGATAAGGAAGTCAGCTTTTTTACCAATGGCAATGCTACCAAGTTCATCATCAACACCGAAGCGTTTTGCTGGATTTAATGATGCCATATTAACAGCATGAATAGGATTTTCATGTAATTCTAAAACGAGGCGACGAACTTCTTTTAAAAGAGTTGTTGTACTGCCAGCGAGATTACCACTATCAATGCGAGCAATTCCATCTTTTACATTAAATGGTAAAGTGCCAAGCATATAGCGACCATCTTTTAAGCCAGTGCCTTGAATTGCATCACTTACGAGTAAAGCTTTATCTTTTGGTTTATTCTGTAAGAGAATTTTCATAGCTGGTAAAGAAACATGAATACCATCAGCAATGAGTTCGGCATATACATCATTGCGAGTCATGATAGCACCTAATAAATTAGGATTGCGATGATGGAGTTGTTCCATAGCACAGTAAGTATGAACACCAGCATCAGCACCCATATCAAAACAAGCACAAGCTTCTTCGTAATTTGCACTGCTATGACCTAAGGAAACTTTGATTTTTAAATCTTGTGTTATCCATTTAGTGAATTTTGGTGCATCTTCTTTTTCAGGTGCAATGATAATGGATTTTACAGTATTATATTCAGACATTTTTTCGATTTCTTCTTTATTTAATGGGCGAATATGTTCTTCAGGGTGAGCTCCTTTGTGTTTGCTTGTGATATAAGGTCCTTCAATGAACATACCAAGAATACGAGCACTATTTAATGTATCTTTACATTCAGCTACATTGGCAATAGCTTTATAGATATCTTCAAGTGGAGCTGTTACTGTAGTTGGCATCCATGTAGTAGTACCTTGAGTTAAAAGATAATCCCCAATACTTTTTAAAGCCTCTGGAGTGGAGTCCATAGTGTCATGACCTACAGCACCATGGATATGAGTATCAATAAGACCTGGAATAATGAATGCATCATTATATTCTTTTACAGGAATATTTTCTTTTTTGACGTCTTCTTTAGAAAGAAAACCAGCAAATTTATTATCTTCAACAATTAGATAATTATTGCTTTCAATAAAATCTGCAGTAAAAATTTTTTGAGCCTTAATAGCAATTTTAGTCATTAAGAACACTTCCTCGATTTTTTTATTTTGAGAACGAGATTGGAATACTTGAATTCTGGACTGATGACTATCAACTAAAATTTCAGATAAACTTAAAGCTGTTTGATTAGCTCTGCTAAAGAGTGCTTCTAATAAAACAGGAACATTAGTTCCACTGATAACCTTACTATTTGGTAAATGTGTGGATAAAATAACGCTTTGATTAAAAGGTGTACCACCTGCTATATCTGTGCAGAAAATAATATCAGAACAATTTAAGCGGTCAACAGCTTCTTGTAATTGTTTAGCTAATTCTGTATTTGTAGAACCGATAGGAAAATCAATCGCTTCAAATTTATCTTGTTTGCCAGCAATAACTTCAATAGATGAAGCAAGGCCAGATGCAAAGTTACCATGTCCTGTAACTATAATACCTATCAACAAAAAAACCTCCCTGGAGTGAATATCCTCATATTTTAAATTCTTTGTATATTAATTGTATCATAAAATAAGTATATCTACAGTTTATTTAATGTATTTTTTTAAGTATATAAATAAATGATAATAATTATTAAAAAGTAAAAAAAAGCTACAAAAAATTAATTTTATTTAGTAAAACATAGAATAATGAAGAATATAAAAGAAAATAGGAGAAAAAAGGAGATAATATGGAATTTTTGCCGTTTGATTTATTGCTAGTATAATTATATAATATACACATAAGGAACAAACAATATTGATAAGGAATTAGAGATTATCAATTTATTTAATGTGTATATATCTAAGTATTGGAGGAATTTATAATGAAAAAATGGGTTTGCAGTATTTGTGGTTATGTATATGAAGGTGAAAGCGCACCAGAACAGTGCCCAATTTGTAAAGCACCAGCAGATAAATTTGTAGAACAATCTGGTGAATTAGTATTCGCTGATGAACATCGTGTAGGCGTAGCAAAAGGTGCTGACCCTCGCATTATCGAAGGTTTACAGCAGAACTTCACTGGCGAATGCACAGAAGTTGGTATGTACCTCGCTATGAGCCGTGTTGCTGAACGTGAAGGTTATCCTGAAATCGCTGATGCTTACAAACGTTATGCTTTTGAAGAAGCAGAACATGCTGCAAAATTTGCTGAACTTCTCGGTGAAGTTGTAACTGACAGCACTAAGAAAAATCTTGAACTCCGTGTTGCTGCTGAACATGGTGCATGCGCTGGTAAAAAAGAACTTGCTACTTTAGCTAAAGAACTTGGCTTAGATGCAGTTCATGATACAGTTCATGAAATGGCTAAAGACGAAGCTCGTCATGGTTGTGGCTTCAATGGCCTCTTAAAACGTTACTTCGGTAAATAATTTGATATAGATAGGATTATTAAAAGAGTATGGTGTAAGCCATACTCTTTTTTATTTTTATAAATAGTTATTGAATGTTATAAATTTATATTAGTATAATAAATTTGATAGAATTTTTATTAAATTTTTTGAGGATTGATTTTATGAGTTACACAGGTTCATTATTTAATTTTATTAACAATTCAACATCATCATTTCATACAGTTTTAAATGCACAATCATATTTAATAAAAAATGGCTTTGAAGAGGTCGATTTTAATGAAGATTGGCAGTTAAAAGCAGATAAAAAATATTTTACGAAGATATATAATTCAACATTGATTGCATTTATTCCACATCAAAATTTGCGTGAAGGCATGAAAATTGCTGTCAGCCATACAGATTTTCCTTGTTTAAAGATAAAACCTAGTGCTGATATTATACAAAATGATTATGGCAAATTAAACGTAGAAATTTATGGTGGTATGATTTTAAATACATGGTTTGATAGACCATTATCCATAGCAGGAAAAGTTGTTTTGAAAGGTCAAAATTGTTATCAGCCAGATGTAAAATTTGTAGATTTTAAACGACCATTGATGATTATTCCAAATCTTGCTATTCACATGGATAGAAGTATTAATTCAGGTAAAAGTATAAGTAAACAAAAGGAAATGTTGCCTTTAGCTTTTATGCAAACTGAAAATAATAGTGAAGATAAATTAGCAAATGATAATAGTAAATTAATTAAATTGTTAGCGGAAGAATTATCTTGTGCTCAAGAGGATATTTTAAGCTATGATTTAACTGTATATCAAGTAGAAACTCCATATTATTTAGGTTTTGCAGGTGAATTAGTAACAGCACCTAGACTAGATAATATAACTTCTGTTAAAGCTTGTATCGAGGGAATTATCGCTGATAAGCGTAAGGCGGGTTTAGATATAGCCGTTTTATTTGATAATGAAGAAGTGGGCAGTAGAACAAAACAAGGCGGAGCTTCTAATGTTTTGGCAAATGTAATTGAACGCATTTATATGGCATTTGGTTATACTAGACAGGCAGTTTTGGCAGATTTAGCAAAGAGCTTTATGTTATCTATAGATGTAGCTCATGCTATGCACCCTAATTATGTAGAAAAAAATGATTTGACTAATAAACCAATATTAAATAAAGGTTTGGCTATAAAAATGGCAGCTAGTCAATCGTATGCAGGAGATGCTGAAGCTATTGCTATCGTAAGAGCTTTATGTGAAAAATATAAAATAAATTATCAGATGTATGTAAATAATTCAGATATTCCAGGTGGGTCAACTATAGGCTCGATGGCTTCCGCTTTATTGACTATGAGAACATTAGATGTGGGTATTCCTATTTTAGCTATGCATTCAGCACGAGAAACTATGGGGAAAGATGACCAAAAATCTTTAGAAAAATTAGTTAGAGTATTTTTTGAAGGTTTTTATTAAAATATAGAGGTGATATAGATGAAAGTTTTAGTAGTGATGCCATTTAAAGATAAGCATAAAGCATTAATGGCTCAAAATTTTCCTCAAGTAGAATTTATTTATGAACGCAATCCAGGCAAAGAACTAGTGGAAAATGTGGAGGCAATTATTGGCAATGTTAAGCCGAGTCTATTGAAAGATGCTAAAAATTTAAGATGGTTGCAATTAAATAGCGCAGGTACTGATGGATACTGTGAAAAAGGTATTTTGCCAATGCAGACTATATTAACTAATGCTACAGGAGCATATGGTTTAGCTTTATCTGAATATATGCTTGCTGTATTGATGGCTATGCAGAAAAAATTATATAGTTATCACGATAATCAAAAACAATCTCTATGGAAAGATGAAGGCGAAGTAACTTCTATTTTTGAGTCTACTATCTTAGTCGTGGGTTTAGGTGATATAGGAAGTTGTTTTGCTAAACGAGTAAAAGCCCTAGGTGCAAAAGTAATCGGTATTAAGCGTCGCCTTGGTGAAAAACCAGACTATATAGATGAATTAGTTAGCCTAGATAAACTAAATGAGTATTTACCTAAAGTTGATATAGTGGCTACTGTATTGCCAGGAACGAAAGCGACTTATCAGATTTTTAATAAAGAAAAATTCGCTTTGATGAAAAAAGGTGCATTCTTTATTAATGCAGGTCGTGGAAGTGCTGTAGTTGAAGATAATTTAATAGAAGCTTTAAATTCAAATCATTTAGCAGGTGCTGCTATTGATGTAACGCATATAGAGCCATTACCACAAACAAGTGCTTTATGGCAGACAAAAAATCTGTATATTACACCACATACAGCAGGTCAATATCATTTGGCAAAGACTTTGGACAATATAGTGAATATCGCTAAAGATAATTTGCAAGCTTTGATAGATGATAAAGAATTAAAAAATATTGTCGATTTTGAAACTGGATATAAAAATAAAATAGCCACTCATTATAGTGATAAATAATGAGTGGCTTTGTTTTTTATATTAAGCTTTCCAAAGGCTGTGAAGATTGCAATAAGCATAAGCTGTAATTACTTCTTCACCATCTAAAAGAGCAAATTGAGCTGTTGGAGAAGTATTTGGTTGTAGTACCTTACGTTGATTGCCTTTATTTGTTTCAAGTGATATCCATTCAATATAATGTTCAGGAATCATAGGATGTTCAACAGAGCCTACAGAAACAGTAACAATATTTCCTTCTTGAGAAATCACAGGAACGTGTTTTTCTACAGCAGCATCAGTAGTACCAGGAATAATTTCTTTCATTTTTTCGCCACAGCAGATAATAGGCACGCCTTTATCTTTTACAAAAGCAATGATATTACCGCAGTGTGAACAAATATAAAATTTTTGAGACATAAAAATCCCTCCTCAAATATATAATAACTATATTATAGCATTATATACAGATACAGACCTAGAATTTAATGTATTTTGTTGGTAAATTTTAGGTCTATTTTGTGGCTTGATAAATGCTTTATCATCAAATTCTGTATTGATGATTAACTGCCAAGCGTATCATGTGGAAGTGATGGTAAATTAATGCGATGATTTTCCCAGTGAGCGTTGATAGCGATATAGATAAAATCATCACGACCATCTTCTGTTTTGCCTGTCAACATAATGCAGACAACACGATTGCCATGAGAAGAGTCAAACTGCCATGGATTAATACCATGTAAGCTTACAGTAGGATAATTTTTAGGTGTACTCTTAGAAGCACGGCGGAAAAGAGGGTGTTCTTTTCTAAACGCAATTAGCTGTTTGAAGAATAAGAACATATCATGATTTTCTTGTAATTGGTTCCAATTCAACCATGAAGTTTCATTATCTTGGCAGTAAGCATTATTATTGCCAAATTGAGAATTACAGAACTCATCACCAGCTAGAAGCATAGGAATACCAATGCTACAGAATAAGATTGTTGCAGCATTGCGTACCATTTTCTACGTAAAGTCAAAATTTCAGGGTCTGTTGTTTCGCCTTCAACACCACAGTTCCAACTGATATTATCATTAGCACCATCTGTATTATTCCAACCATTTCTTCATTGTGTTTTTCATTGTAAGAGAATAAATCCCACAATGTGAAGCCATCATGACAAGTAATGAAGTTGATGGAAGCATAATTACCTCGATTAGAAGGATTATAAATATCTTCAGAACCAGTGATACGATTTACTATAGCCTGAGCAAAACCTAAATCACCTTTGAGGAAATGGCGAACATCATCACGATAATGACCATTCCATTCAGACCATTTACCATAAGCAGGAAATGTACCTACTTGATATAATCCACCAGCATCCCATGCTTCAGCAATTAAAATAGAATTATTGAGCAATGGGTCGAAGGTCAATAATTCTAAAAGTGGAGGGTTACTCATAGGAGAACCATCTTGATTGCGTCCTAAGATGGAAGCTAAGTCAAAACGGAAGCCATCAATATGATATTCAGATGTCCAATGGCGTAAACAGTTTAAAATCATTTGGCGAACAATTGGATTATTGCAATTTAAAGTATTGCCACAACCACTGAAATTATAATATTCACCATTTGGTCCTAGAATATAATAGGCTTTATTATCAATACCCTTAAAGGATATATATGGGCCACGTTCATCGCCTTCTGCTGTATGATTAAAAACAACATCAAGAATAACTTTTATATTATTTTTATGTAATTCTTTAATTAGATTTTTAAATTCATAATTTTGCATGGAGTATTTTCCACTAGCAGCATAGCCTGCTTTAGGCGCAAAAAAGATATTGGATTATAACCCCAATAATTTAAAAGGCGATTACCTTTACTATCATAACGAATGGTATCATTAATGACATCTTCGTTTTCATCAAATTCAAAGATTGGTAAAAATTCAACAGCATTGATACCTAATTCTTTGAGATAAGGAATTTTTTCAATAAATCCAGCATAAGTCCCAGGGTGTTTTACTTTGGAAGATTCATGACGAGTGAAACCACGTAAATGTGTTTCATAAATGATTAAATCACCATGGTCTGTTTTTTGTGGTAAATCATAGTCTAATTCAAAATCACTGATTACTACTTTGGAACGATATTGAAATATATTATCTTTATCTGGCAATTTACCCCATTCGTTGCGACCAGAGACCATTTTAGCATATGGGTCTAAGATGATTTTGTGACGGTCGTAAATATCGCCAGTAGTTTTATCGTATTTTCCATCAATGCGAAAACCATATTCTATATTTTCATAATCTAAATCGAGTACAATCATGCAAAAACGTTGCCAACACGATAATTTTCAGGATATGGAATTATCGCAAAAGGTTTAGGTGCTCTGTCTTTGAATAATACTAATTCACAACTTGTAGCACCGGCTGAATATATGCAAAAATTAACTCCTCCAGGAACAATAGAGGAGCCGTTTAAGCGGAAAAATCCGCGTCTAATTTTAAATTGTTTGAACGTATCAGTAGGCAGAATATCTAATTGCATGATAACACCTCATTAATGTATCAGAGCATATTTTTTTATAGCATCATAATTGAAGGAGCGAGTTCAATTGTATCTGTTAAACCTGTTAAATCAAATATTTCTGATATTTTATCAATTATGGAAACAAAGATTGCTTTTATATTTAATAATTTAGCTTTGTTGGCAATATTAGAAAGTAAATATAGACCATAATTAGAAATGTAATTACAATCAGACATATCAATTATAATATTGTCACCAGAAGTCATTTTATCTAAAATTTCAATTTTTGCTTGTTGTGCAGTAGATATATCTAATTTACCCTTTATTGCTATAATGTGAAGTTTTTCCTTTTGATTAGTGCGAGTTTCCAATATAATAAATACCTCCTAATGACTATAAATAAAAATAATATTATAATAAATTTTAGCTATACAAAAATATAAATAATACTACTAATGTATATATATTAGCTAAATAAGCAATGTATTGTAAATTGGAATATAACGATATCTGCCTACTAATATAAAATTTAATATAGTTTTAAATTTAATTATAGCTAGAAATAGGGATTTATATATCTGAATAAAATGACTAAAAGTAAATTATATTATGGTATATTTCCTAATATTATTTTATAAAAGTTTACACTGTTTTGCAAGTATTAGAGTCTTATTTGTTAGCTTTGGTCAATAAAAAATCAATGCAGAAATTAATCTGTCATTGATTTATTATTTATTATTTTATTAATGGTTTTTTAAGATAGCTAAGAGAATCATAGAAACGACAGCACCTATAGCTATAGCTAATAAGTACATGAGAGGATTTCCAATTGTTGGAACAACGAAAATACCACCGTGTGGAGCACGAAGAGTACATTCAAAAGCCATAGACAAAGCACCAGCCACAGCAGACCCGATAACACAAGATGGAATTACACGAGCAGGATCAGCAGCAGCAAATGGAATTGCACCTTCAGTGATGAAAGATAATCCCATTACGTAGTTTGTGATACCAGATTTTCTTTCAGCTTCAGTGAAGCGATTGCCAAAGAATGTAGTACAAAGAGCAATAGCGATTGGAGGAACCATACCGCCTGCCATAACAGAAGCCATAATACCAAATTCACCATCAGCTAAAAGAGCAGTACCTGTTACATATGCTGCTTTGTTGAATGGGCCACCCATATCGATGGACATCATACCGCCAACGATAATACCGATTAAAATACGGCTACTAGGATCCATACCTTTTAATGTTTCAACAAGCCATGTATTAATAGCACTTACAGGAGGGTTGATAATGAAGGTAATAGCAATACCCATCAATAATACACCAAATAAAGGATAGATTAAGATAGTTTTGATACCTTCGAGAGATTCAGGTAATACTTTGCAAACTTTTCTAAGACCTAAAATGATATAACCAGCAGCAAAACCTGCGATTAAAGCACCCAAGAAACCAGAACACCAGTGTTTGCCATAGCACCACCAACGAAACCAGCAACAAGACCTGGGCGGTCAGCAATACTCATACCGATAAATCCAGCAAGTACAGGAAGCATAAATCCAAAAGAAACACCGCCGACATTTTTGAAGAAGGCAGCAAGTGGAGTATTAGAACCGAAATTAGAAGGATTAGCTGGATCGTAAACATCGACTAAGAATGCAATAGCGATTAAGATACCACCGCCAACAACGAATGGAAGCATATGAGAAACACCATTCATTAAGTGTTTATAAAGTTGACGACCGATACTTTCATTTTCACTAGAAGCAGTGGAAGCACTGTCATCATCGCCAGAACCTTTATAGATAGGAGCATCTTGAGCCATTGCTTTATCTAAAAGTTCATCAGCTTTATTGATACCATTAGCTACTTTAGTAATGATAACGTGTTTACCATTGAAACGAGCCATTGGTACATTTTTATCAGCAGCAACGATAATACATTTTGCATTAGCGATATCTTCATCAGTTAATACGTTTTTTCTACCGCCAGCGCCATTTGTTTCAACTTTGATGGAAATATTTTTGCGTTTAGCATGTTGTTCTAAGGATTCAGCTGCCATATAAGTATGAGCAATACCAGTAGGGCAAGCTGTAACAGCTAATACATCATAACCAGTAGAAGTTTCTTCTTTGGCAGGTGCAGTTTCTGCTTTAGTTTCTTCTTCAGTTGGTGGATTTTCTTTATCATTGATTAATTTTAAGAATTCATCTACAGATTTTGCAGCGATTAAGGATTCTTTAAAATCAGGATCCATTACCATCATAGCGAGTTTACTTAATAATTCTACATGTAAATCGCTTGCAGTATCTGGAGCTGCAATCATGAAGAATAAGCGAGATGGATTGCCATCTAAAGCTTCAAAGTCCATACCATCAGGAATAACCATAGCAGCAAGACCAGCTTCTTTTACAGCAGCGCTTTTTGCATGTGGTGTAGCGATACCATCGCCTAATCCAGTGGAACCAGATTCTTCACGAGCTATTACGGCTTTTAAGTATTCTTCTTTGTTATTGAGGTTACCGCTTTTTTCCATTAAATCAGCTAAGATTTCAATAGCTTCAGTTTTGGATTTTGGCGGAGCAACATTTAATTGAATACTAACTGGTTTTAATAAGTCGGTAATTTTCATTTAATATATCTCCTTAATATTATTAACTTTTATGAAGTTAGTTATTTAAAGTTTTTAATAAAGCTTCAACTTCACTGCGAGTTGCTAAATTTTCAGAGAAAGCAGAAGCAGAACCAGTAGCAACTCCCATATAGAAAGCTTTTTCATAGCTATTTGTTTCGATATAGCCTGTTAAGAAACCAGCAACCATGGAATCACCAGCACCGATGGAGTTTACCAATTTTCCTTTAGGAACAGGGCTATATGTTATGGAACCGTCTTCAGCGACTAAGATAGCACCATCTTTACCCATAGAAACTAATACATTTTTCGCTCCCATATCCTGAAGTTTTTTAGCATAAGTGATAATGTCATCATTGCAAGTTAGAGTAACATTAAACATTTCAGCTAATTCATGGTTATTAGGTTTGATTAAGAAGGGATGATATTTTAAAACATTAAGTAAGAGATTTTTAGTAGCATCAACAACGATATTGATGTTGCGATTTTCTAAACGAGCCATGATTTTTTCATAGATATCATCTGGCAAAGTTTTAGGAATACTACCAGCTAAAACTAAAGTATCACCAGCAGTTAATTTATCTAATTTAGCAAATAATTCTTCAATAGCATTTGCTGGAATATCAGGGCCTTGACCATTGACTTCAGTTTCTTGCTCATTTGTTTTAATTTTTACATTTATACGAGAAAAGCCATTTGGTAATTCAATGAAATCACTTTTACAACCAAAGCTATGAAGCTGGCGAATGATTTCTTTTCCAGTGAAACCGGAAATAAAGCCTAAAGCTGTACTATCAATACCAAGATTTTTCAATACGATAGAAACGTTAATACCTTTTCCGCCACCTAAAACTTGTTCATAATTTACACGGTTAGTAGCTCCAGCAATAAATTCTGGCATGCGAACAATGTAATCGATAGCAGGATTAAATGTTACAGTATAAATCATTTACAACACCTCCATGATATTTGTATAATCAAGATATTTTTTATCTTTTAAGATGTCAGTGATGATGATGGCATCTTCTAAGTTAGCAAAAGTTATAGGTGTTATTTGGTCAAATTTAGTGGAGTCAGCCAAGACATAAGCTTCTTGACAGTGTTTTAAAGCAGTTTTCTTCACACAAGCTTCAACACTATCAGGAGTAGAAAACCCTGCCTGAAGGCTAATACCATTTGTGCCAAAGAAGCCTTTAGTAAAATTATAAGGTTGAAGATTTTCGATAGATGTTGTGCCGATAATAGCTCCAGTAGATTTTTTTAATTGACCACCAATGATGAAAGCTTTAAAACCTTTATCAGTTAATTTTTGAGCATGAATAATGCCGTTTGTTATATAGGTGGCTTTTTTTTCAGTTAAATGGTCAATGATTAATTCTGTAGTAGTACCAGCATCAATATAAATTAAATCATGAGGTTTTACTAAACTAGCAGCTTTTTTGGCGATTAAGTTCTTTTCTGTAATTTGTAAATCATGTTTAGTGTGAATGTCTTTTTCATCAGCAGTATAAAAATCAATGCTAGTTGCTCCGCCATAGACTTTACGGAGTTTTCCAGCTTTATCAAGTGCTGTCAAATCACGACGAATAGTAGATTCAGATGTATTTAATAAAGTAGTTAATTCTAATAAAGTAACGCTAGATTTAGTTTTTAGTAAATTTAAAATAGCACAATGACGATCTTGTGTTAACATAAGCTCACCTCATTTCAAGATTATTATATCACTCAAACTCAATCAAAGTCAATCATATAATGATTGAAATTTGCTAAAATAAACCAAAGTCAGTCAATTAAATTATAATTATCTCTATCATAAGTATTTTTCATAGAGAATATATATATAATATGATATGATTAAATAAAAAGGAGGTTACATATTGAATACTAAAAAAGTAAATTGAGCCAGTACGTGAAGAAATATATTTATATTTTTATTGGTTCGATAATCACAGCAATAGGGTTAGAAATATTTTTAATTCCTAATAATATAATTGATGGTGGCGTAGTAGGTGTTTCTATTATGCTTAGTGCTATAACAGGACTTCCTTTCGGTGCATTTTTAATTTTGATAAACTTACCTTTTTTATATTTAGGATATAAACATATAGGTAAAGCTTTTGCTATAGCGACTACTTTTGCTGTAATATCATTGTCATTTTGGTCTAGTGTATTTTTACCTGTATTGCCGGTAACTAATGATTATTTTTGGCAGCAGTTTTTGGCGGTATTATCACGGGAACAGGTGTAGGTCTTATAATTCGCAATGGTGGCTCTTTAGATGGAACGGAAATTGTGGCGATTTTGACAGATAAGAAAACAGTTTTTTCTGTTGGCGAAATTGTCATGTTTATAAATCTATTTATTTTAAGTAGTGCAAGTTTAGTTTTTGGCTGGGATAAAGCTATGTATTCATTAGTAGCTTATTTTGTTATCGCTAAAATGATTGATGTGGTTTTAAAAGGTTTAGAGGAAACTTATTCTGTAATGATAGTTACTTCACAACATACGGATATTTTAAATCGTTTGATGTTGGAAATGGATAAAGGTGTAACTGTGCTTCATGGAGAAGGTGGTTATACGAAAGAAAAACGAAAAATTTTATATTGTGTAGTAACTAGATTAGAGATAGATAAATTAAAAAATATGGTTTTAGATATAGATGAAGGTGCATTTGTAACTATTAATCCTGTTAGTGATATTGTAGGTGGAAGATTGAGAGTAAAGAAAAATCATTAAATAATATATTAAATGTATAATTACATAAATAATTTGTAACTTTTTAAAATGCTTGACGATATAATAACTAGAGAACTATAATACAAGGTATAAGAAAACTTTATATAATTTAATAAAATAATAAAATAATATATAAAAATATAGCTACAAATTATGTGTTTTTTGCATTTACATATATTATAAAAATCTAATTAGGGAATAAATAATATTCTTATTATTTTATATAAATATTGGGTCTAATATGATATTTTTCATTCATACCTTAGTCAGGAAAAATGAGTGGGTCTAGTATTTAATTTATTTAGGAGGGGTACTGTGGAAAAGTATAATTCTATTTGGGACATGTACCAAAAAAAGGAATGAGTCGTCGTTCCTTCATCAAAGCTTGTACAGCAATGGCTGCTATGCTTGGCATAGCTCCAAGTATGTTATCTGAAGTTGTAGAAGCAGCAGAAAAAAGATTACCAGTTGTGGTATGGCTTCATGGTCATGAATGTACAGGCTGTAGTGAAGCTTCATTCGTTCTGGAGCACCAATGGCATCTGACGTAGTGTTAAATATGATTGCTTTAGAGTATGACGATACTTTAGCAGCTGCCAGCGGACAACCATTTGAAGAACATCTTCAAGAAATTATTAAAGCATATGATGGTCAATATATTTTGGCTGTAGAAGGAGCAGTACCTGCTCTTGCAGATTCTGGCTATTGTATGGTAGGTGGTCATGCTTTCATTAATCAGTTAAAAGAAGCAGCAGCTCATTGTGCTGCAATTATTAACTATGGTTCTTGCTCTGCATGGGGTGGTATTCAAGCTGCTAGACCAAATCCTACACAATCTACTGGCGTACCTAATATTATTGGTGATAAACCTATTATCAATGTACCAGGTTGTCCACCAATTCCAGAAGTAATGACTGGTGTTATCGCTCATTATGCTATGTTTGGTAAATTACCACCTGTAGATAATGAAGGACGTCCAAAACAGTTCTTTGGCAATCGTTTGCATGATACTTGCTATCGTCGTCCATTCTTTGATGCTGGTCTTTTCGCTGAAGATTTCAATGATAAAGGTGCTAAAGCAGGTTGGTGCTTATATAAATTAGGTTGCCGTGGACCTGAAACTTATAGCTCTTGTGGTAACCTTCGTTGGTGGAATGGTTTATCTTATCCTGTACAATCTGGGGCAAGTTGTATCGGTTGTACAAACAAAAACTTCTGGGATGAAGATCCATTATATGAACGTATACCAGATGTTCCAGGTATTAGTAGCCTAGGTCTTGGTAATATTGATACAGTTGGTGGTATTGCACTTGGTGCTATGGCTGTCGGTATCGCAGGACATGCAGCTACATCTGCTATTCAGAAAAAGAAAAGAGATGCAGCTGAAGCTAAAAAAAGCTCTGAAAGAAAGGACGGTTGATAAATAATGGCACATATAGTAGTAGACCCAATAACACGTATTGAAGGACATTTACGTGTAGAAATTGAAGTGGAAGGCAATAAAGTAACAGATGCTATTTCTAGCGGAACAGCTTGGAGAGGTCTTGAAGTAATTGCTAAAAATCGTGACCCTCGCGATTTATGGGCATATATTCAACGTATTTGTGGCGTATGTACTAGTTCTCATTCTTTGGGCTGTGTTCGTGCAGTAGAAGATGCACTCGGCATTAAAATTCCTAAAAATGCAAACTATATCCGTAATATAATGGCAGCAACACTTACTGTTCATGACCATTTAGTACATTTTTATCATTTACATGCATTGGATTGGGTTAGCCCACTTGAAGCATTAAAAGCAGACCCAACAGCAACTGCTAATTTACAAAATGCAGTGCTTGCAAATTATAAATTACCATTTAATGGTCCAATGGAATATGATTTTTCTGCATATCCAAAAGATTTCCCAAAAGCAACACCAGCATATTTCCAAGCAATTAAAGATAAAGTTCAAGCTTTAGTTAGCGGTGGACAGCTTGGTATTTTTGCTGCAAACTGGTGGGATCATCCAGATTATCAAATTCTTCCTCCAGAAGTACATTTAATGGCTATCGCTCATTATTTAAATATGCTCGATAAACAACGTGAAGTAGTTATTCCTCATGTTATTTTTGGCGGTAAAAACCCACATCCTCATTATGTTGTTGGTGGTATGCCATGCGCTATTTCCATGGACGAAATGAATGCTCCTGTTAATAGCCAGCGTTTAGCTGCTGTAGATACTTCCATCAATTTAAGCATGGATTTAGTAAATAATTTCTATTTACCTGACTTATTAGCTATTGGTCATATTTATGCTCAGAAAGGTTTAATCACTGGCGGTGCTGGTCTTGCTAAAGAACGTGTATTAGGATTTGGCTCCTTCCCAGAAGAACCATTTGCAGGTACAGCTAATGGTGGAGATTGGTTCAATCAAATCATGATTCACTGCAATGCTGTAGTTGAAAACTTTGGTGCTGGCGTTATGAACGCAAAAGTTACTGAAGTTACAGCTGATGACTTAAAAGATCCAGAAGTATTAACAGAAACTACAACTCATGCATGGTATAAAGATGGCGATGCTCTTCATCCATGGGATGGTAAATCTGAAGCTGAATACACTGGTGATAAAAACGGTAATAAGAGCCATTGGGAACAGCTTAATGAAAAAGGCAAATATTCCTGGATTAAAACACCATTATGGCGTGGCAAAATGGCAGAAGTTGGACCTCTTGCTCGTTATATTATTATTTATACAAAAGTTAAACAAAATCTTCTCCAACCAAATTGGGCAGAAAAGATGATGGTAGATCAAGTAGATGCTATTTCTAAATTATTAAATGTAGCACCAGAAGTATGGTTACCATCTACACTTGGACGTACAATTACTCGTGGTTTAGATGCACAGCTTAATGCTTGCATGAATAAATATTTCTTCGGAAAACTCATTAAAAATATTGCTAATGGTGATACAGATACAGCTAATACTACTAAATGGGATCCATCTACATGGCCAACTGAAGAAGTAAAAGGTGTAGGTCTTTATGAAGCTCCTCGTGGTGCACTTAGCCATTGGGTTGCAATTAAAGATAAAAAATGTAGCAACTATCAAGCAGTAGTACCAACTACATGGAATGCTTGCCCTCGTGATGAAGTGGCAGGTCAAGGTGCTTTTGAACGCGCTATGATGGATACTGCTGTTAAAATTCCAGAAAAACCATTAGAAATTGTCAAAGCTATACGTTCTTTTGACCCATGTATAGCTTGTGCTACTCACTTATATGATGCGAAGGGAAGAACAATAAGTACAGTTAATACTGACCCTTATATTAGGGGTGGTTTAAATGGCTAAGTTAGTTCATCCAAAGGGACAATTAAAGAAATATTATATTTTTAGTCCATTTTTAAGAATATTTCATTGGATTATGGTTTGGTGTATTGCTGGATTATTTATTACAGGATTGTTGATTATGGACCTATTTCTGGTGGTCCAGGTCATGAACCAACTTTTGCAGATTGGCGTTTGTCTGTAGATTTAATCCGTAATATTCACTTCTTATTAGGCTTTATTTTTACAGCTTCATTTACTTTGCGTATTTATGGCTGGATTATCAATCGTGGTGACCGTTTGTTACCTAAATTCTGGACTACTAAATACATGGAAGAAACTGTAGAAGTAGCACTTCACTACAGCCTATTAAAATATTCTCATAAACCATATTTACGTAATCCTTTGGCTCGTGGCTCATATTTAGCATTATATATTATGGTTTTAGTAGAAATCGTAACAGGTTTTGCTATGTACTATATGCCTAACTCCACAGGTGTACCAGCTTCTATTTTTGGTTGGTCAATCGGTATGTATGGTGAAATGATTTTCCATTGGGTTCATCATTATTTTGCTTGGTTCATTATGTTCTTTGCTATGGGTCATGTATATATGGTATTCAGAGCAGATTTAATGGAACGTGAAGGTGAAGCTGCTAGTATGTTCTCTGGTACAAAAACTTTAGCACATATTCCATCTGATATTGATGACCTCAAAGATAAAAAAGGACATGTTGCAGAAGATTAAGGAGATGTAATTTTCATGTGTCTTACTTGTGGTTGCCTTTTTGGTGGAAAAGGTAATAAATTAAGATTTAAAGTTGAAGGATATACAAAGGAAAATGCTAAAGAACTTAAAGAAAGTTTATTAGGATTACCTGGAGTATATAACGTTCATATTCATGCGCATAACGGTGAAACAACGATTAATTATAATCCTGCTAAAACACCGCTAACACAGTTGACGGCTGAATTTGCTCAGCGTGGGTTAACTGCTCTGTTATAAGGAGATAAAAACAGTCGGGTTTTTACCCGACTGTTTTATTATTTTAGATTATGCATGAAATGGCATTAGCAGAAGGCATTTTAGATATTGTGCTTTCTTATGCAGATAAAAATGAAGCGAAAAAAGTAACAGAAATTTCTGTTTTAGTTGGCGAAATGACAGGTGTTGTAGATGAGTCTTTAGAGTTTTGTTTTACTTCTATAGCTAAAGACACGAAAGCTGAAGGAGCAAAATTGATTTTAAAGAGAATACCACTTGTAGCAAGATGTTTAGAATGTGGTAAGGAAACTAAGATAGAAAGATATAACTTTACTTGTCCTCATTGTGGTTCTTTGCGCATGGAAACAATATCGGGACGAGAGCTTCGAGTAGAATCATTGGAGGCGGATTGAATGGATATTCCTGTAATGCAAGATATTCTTGGCAGAAATGATGAAATTGCTGGCAAGAATAAATCTTTATTTGATAAACATGGTATTTTAGCTATTAATTTATTGGGTTCTCCTGGTTCAGGTAAAACAACTTTATTAGAACGAACTATCGCTCACTTAAAAAATGATTTACGCTTAGCTGTAATTGAAGGTGATTTATTTACCGATAAAGATGCTGATAGAATAGCACAGCATAATGTGCCAGTAATCCAGATTAATACAAATGGCGGTTGTCATTTAGATGCGCCAATGGTAGAAGAAGTACTTGGCGATTTAGACCTTGATAAATTGGATGTTGTAATCATTGAAAATGTGGGTAATCTAGTTTGTCCAGCAGAATTTGTCGTTGGTGAAGATATGAAGGTTACCGTTTTAAGTATTACTGAAGGCGATGATAAACCATTAAAATATCCAATTATTTTCAAAGAGTCTAAAGTGGCTATTTTAAACAAAGTTGATATTTTACCATTTACTAATTTTGATATGGAAGCTGCTAAACATGATTTAAAATGTATTCATCCACAGCTTGAAATCATGGAAACTGCTGCTTCTAAAGATGTAGGTGTAGATAAATGGTGTGATTTTATCCGCAGTGAATTTAAGAAAAAACAAGAACAGTTAAAATTAGGAGAATAATTATGGCAGATATTTCAGTTGTAGGTATTGGCAATATCATCATGCAAGATGAAGGTTTTGGTGTTAGATGTGCAGAATATTTGCAGAAAATCACTGACTATCCTGATTTTGTACAAATTATTGATGGTGGTACTTTAGGTATGGATTTAATGCCATATATTGCAGGTACCAAAAAATTATTATTGATTGATGCGATGAACATTGATGCGCCTGTAGGTAGTTTTCATAGTTTTACAGGTGATGAATTAAATGCATATTTTAAAGATAAAATATCTGTACATGATTTAGGTGTTAATGATATGTTAGCTGTTTTGAAATTGACAGATAATCCTATTGAAGAAGTCGTTGTAATGGGTGTAAAACCAGAGGTTGTTTCTATGGGATTGGATATGACAGAAAAAATAGCTGAAAAAGTACCAGAAGTAGCTCAAAAGGCTAAGGAGCTAGTTGATAAATGGGTAGCAGAGTATCAGAAATAAAAAGATATCAGATACGTGTAGAAGGTATTGTACAAGGTGTAGGTTTTAGACCGTTTATATATGGCTTAGCTATAAAGTCTTGTTATAGCGGTTATGTATTAAATGATGTAGAAGGCGTTTTACTAGAAATTCAGGGACAAGATATAGATATAGAAAATTTTTGTCAATGTATAAAAACAAAAGCGCCTAAAGCATCATATATAACAAATATCAGCTATCATGAGATTGATGTAATTTGTGATGATAAAGAGTTTATAATTCAAAAAAGCCCACAAGGTTTGACGAAAGAAACTTTGATTTCTCCAGATTTAGCTATTTGTGAAGATTGTAAACGAGAAATAAAAGATAAAAACAATAGAAGATATCAATATGCTTTTACGAATTGCACAAATTGTGGGCCACGTTTTTCCATAGTGCAAGACATTCCTTATGACCGCCAAAATACTACGATGAAAGTATTCCCTATGTGTAAAAAGTGCGAAGATGAATATACTAATCCATTAGATAGACGATTTCATGCTCAACCAAATGCTTGTGATATTTGCGGACCACAGTATAAATTAGTAGCTGATAAAGTATATATAGCTAATGAAAGTATAAAAAAAGCACATGAATTAATCAAAAAAGGTGCTATTGTCGCTGTAAAGGGGATAGGCGGATATCATTTAGTCTGTGATGCTTTTAATGAAGAAGCTGTAGCTAATTTGCGACAGAGAAAAATTCGCGAGGATAAACCTTTTGCAGTGATGGCTACTAATCTTGATATAGTAAAAAAAATCTGTGAAGTGAACGATAAAGAAGAAGAATTATTGACTTCTATGCAAGCACCGATTGTTTTATTGCATAAAGCAAAAGCTTATAACTTAGCATCAAAGGTAGCACCTCATAATGCTTATTTAGGTGTGATGATAGCATATGCACCAATTCATTATTTATTATTAAATGATGATGATGTATTTGTAATGACAAGTGCTAATTTAAGTGATGAGCCGATTGTTTATCAAGATGAAGAAGCTAAATCGCACTTATCAACAATAGCGGATTATATACTTTCACATAATAGAATTATTCAAACGCGTGTAGATGATTCTGTAGTGCGAGTGTTTAATGATAAACAGATGTTAATACGCAGAAGTAGAGGATATGCTCCTTCTCCAGTATTATTAAAAGGCGATTTGATAAGTGATATTCCTGTGTTAGCCTGTGGCCCAGAATTAAAAAATACTTTTTGTATGACGAAAGGGCAAAAGGCTTTTTTGAGTCAGCATATAGGTGATTTAGAAAATATGGCAGTCAATAACGCTTATAAAAATAGTATTGATTTATTTAAGCGTCTATTTACTATTAAACCAAAGCTTATTGCTTGTGATATGCACCCTGAGTATTTTTCGACAAAATTTGCTAAAAGCTATGCTCAAGATAATGATTTACCATTAATACAGGTACAACATCATCATGCACATATTGCTTCAGTCATGGCAGAGCATGATTTAAAAGGTGATGTAATCGGTGTTAGTCTAGATGGTACAGGTTTTGGCGATGATGGTCGTATTTGGGGCGGAGAATTTTTATAGCCAATTTATCTGGATATGAACGCAGAGGACATTTTCAATATATGCCATTGCCATCTGGAGCCAAAGCGGTAAAAGAGCCATGGCGATTGGGTCTATGGATAGCGTATAATCTGTATGGTGAAGATATCAAGGACAAATATCCTGAATTATTAAAGGTGAATTGGCAATTATTGATAAAAGCTACACAAAAAGGATTTAATGCTCCACTTACTTCTAGTGCTGGCAGAATTTTTGATACTGTAGCTAGTTTGCTAGGTATTTGTTATCAGATAAATTATGAAGGACAAGCAGCTATTGAATTGGAAAAAATAGCTTACGATAGCGATGGCGAAGTTTTGCCATTTATGATAAATAAAGAATTAGGTCAATATATCATAGATTTTATGCCTATGTATCAGCTTTTATATGATTTAAAACAGAAATATTCTGTAGCATATATAGCGAAATCTTTCCATTTGACTATGGCAAAAGCTATTTGTGAAATGATAGATTTATTGGGTAAGGAAAGTAATTTAAATAAAGTAGTATTAAGTGGTGGTGTATGTCAAAATATCACCTTGTTGGATTTAATCTACAAAGAATTACAAGATAGATATGATATTTACATTAATGAAAAAGTACCGTCTAATGATGGCGGTATAGCTTTAGGTCAAATGGCAGTGGCTTTGACTCGTTATTTACAAGAAAATGATATTGAAATAGTGAAATAGATAGGAAGGGTTTTTATGTGTTTAGCGGTACCTGCAAAAGTTATTGAAAAAAAAGACATGGTGGCGACTGTAGAAGTAGAAGGTATTCGCCGTGATATTAGCTTGATGTTATTACCAGAAGCTAATGAAGGGGATTATATTTTGATGCATGCTGGTTTTGCCATTCAAGTAATTGATGAAGAAGAAGCGAAAATCACTACTGAATTATTGAAAGAGGTGCTTGGAACTAATGAGCCAGCAAGTGAACGAAACGAAACAGATAGCAGCATTCTTGCTTAAAGAAATAGATAGATTAATAGATAGACCCGTGCGTATTATGGAAGTATGTGGTACACATACAGTATCTATTTTCCGTGCAGGAATTCGCCAATTATTGCCAGAAAAAGTAGAGCTAGTAAGTGGCCCAGGTTGCCCTGTATGCGTTACACCAAATGATTATTTAGATACAGCGATTGCATATGCTCGTCAAGAAGATGTTATTATCACTACTTTTGGCGATATGTTAAAGGTACCAGGTACATCATCTAGTTTAAATCAGGTAAAAGTAGAAGGTAGAGATATAAGAATTATTTACTCTCCTATGGATAGTTTGCAAATAGCAAAAGATAATCCTGATAAAAAAGTTATTTTTCTTGCTGTTGGTTTTGAAACAACTTCTCCTACAGCAGCAGCTACAATACTTGCAGCAAAACAGCAGAATATAAAAAACTTTTTTGTATTAACAGCACATAAATTGACTCCGCCAGCAATTGAAGCGTTGCTTTGTGATGAAAAAATAAAAATAGATGGCTTTTTACTTCCTGGTCATGTTTGTGTAATCACAGGTGAAGAGCCTTTTACATTTATTGCAGAAAAATATCATTTGCCAGCAGTTGTAGCAGGTTTTGAGCCACTTGATATTTTGCAGGCTATTTATATGATTGCAAAACAAATTCATGCAAAAGATTTTAAAATCGAAAATCAATATAAGCGTGTGGTAAAAACATTAGGTAATATGCAAGCGCAAAAAATCATGGATTTAGTATATAAAAAAGCATCTGCTAATTGGCGTGGCTTGGGTGTAATCGAAAATTCAGGATTGGACTTAACAGATGCTTTCAGTGAATTTGATGCTTTGAAGATGATACCAGTGAATAAGGAAATATCCAAAGAACCTGCTGGTTGTCGTTGTGGTGAAGTACTTCGTGGTTTAGTAAAACCTACAGATTGTCCTCTTTTTGGCAAGGTATGTACACCAAATCATGCAGTAGGTTCATGTATGGTTTCTGTTGAAGGAACTTGTGCTGCTTGGTATAAATATGGTTCGAGAGTATTTCATTTTGAATAAGTTTAAAAATTTTGGTGGTGATAATATTGGTAGGTAATTTTGGTGCAAATGACGTAATTACTATGGCACATGGCAGTGGTGGTCAAGCAGGTCATGAGCTTATGGAAAAAATTTTATTGCCAGCATTTGATAATCCTATATTAAGGGAAATGCACGATGGTGCTAAATTAGATTTAAGTACAAATAAAATAGCATTTACTACAGACTCATATGTAGTAAAACCTTTGTTTTTTGCTGGCGGTAATATTGGGAAATTGGCTGTTTGTGGTACGGTAAATGATTTGGCTATGACAGGAGCAATTGCTAAATATATTTCTGTGGGCATGATAATTGAGGAAGGTTTTCCGTTAAAAGATTTACAGGAAATAGTAAATACTATGCGTAAAGCTGCCGATGAAGCTGGCGTTTATATCGTTACAGGTGATACTAAAGTAGTGAATAAAAGCTGTGCTGATGGTATTTTTATCAATACTGCTGGTGTGGGAGAACGCATAGAAGGCGTGGAAATATCTCCATTGAAAGCGAAAGCAGGTCAAAATATAATTGTCAGTGGTTATTTAGGAGACCATTCAGCAACAATTATGGCATCTCGTCATAATTTAGAATTGCCAAGCGTGATAAAAACAGATTGTGCACCGCTTAATCATATGGTGAAAGAAATGCTCACAGTAGCGCCAAATATCGCTGTACTTCGTGATCCAACTCGTGGTGGTGTAGCAGCAGTTTTAAATGAAATAGCACAGCAAGCTCAAGTGGGCATTTTATTAGAAGAAGATAGTATTCCAGTGCGTGAAGAAGTACAAGGTTTTTGCGATATTTTAGGATTTGACCCACTTTATTTGGCAAATGAAGGTAAATTAGTAGCTTTTGTAGACCAAGAAGATACAGAAAATGTATTAGCTACAATGCATAAATTTGAATATGGTAAAAATGCTAAAGTGATTGGCAAAGTTATTGATAAAGCTATTGGCGAGGTTGGACTTCGCACAGCTATAGGTGGTATACGTATTGTAGATATGCCACAAGGTGAACAAATTCCACGTATTTGTTAATTTTTATCATAAAAATATTATTTATGGTTGACAAAAGGCTTATTGGCTTTTATAATATTATAAGTCAATAAGATATAGGGGTATCGCCAAGTTGGTAAGGCACGGGTTTCTGAATCCCGCATGCGTTGGTTCGAGTCCAGCTACCCCTGCCATTTGAAAGTTTACGTCGCTATTATAGCGACGTTTTTTTTGTATTTTATATAATAGATATATATAGAAAGGTATGTATGATAAAGTATGAAAGTTTTACTTATAATAGGTAATGGATTTGATTTATCACATGGTTTACATACTTGCTATAATGATTTTAAAGAATATTTATATGAAACTGATAGTGTTTTATATGATTTATTGAAAAACAAAATGTCTGATTTTTTATGGAGTAATTTTGAAGAAGATTTAGGATATTTAGATTTTTCAGATGAAATATCGTATTATTATAGAGAAATAGAAGATGGTTTTGATAGTTATAGTGCCGTTAATAATATGGTAGTAACATTATATGAGTGTAGAAAAATAATGGAATCTATGAATTATTTTGTTAAAAAATGGATAAAAACAATAGATACTTCTAAAGCTATAAAGCGAAAAAGATTTTTTGATTTAATAAAGAATAATGAATGTTATTTTTTGTCTTTTAATTATACAGATACATTAGAGAAAAAATATAATATAAGAAGAGTTTGTCATATACATGGTAATCTAAAAGGGAAATTGATACTAGGTCATGGTGAAAAATATATTCATACAAAAGAATGTAATATTAAAGATTATACAGATAATTATGCTACTTTTAGTGAATTAATAGAAATGCAAAATAATATAGATTTTATTCATAATATATTAAAAAAAGATGTATATAGCTTATTAAAAAAATAGAAATTTTTTGAGCAATTGAAAGATGTAGAACAAGTGTATTCTTATGGCTTTTCATATGGAAAAGTAGATTTACCATATATAAAAGAAATTATTAATAATATATCTAATAATAAAAATAGTAAATGGTTTTTTTATGATTATAATATTGATGAAAATAAAAATATAAAATTTAGTTAAATCGTGTGGATTTAACGGACAATATGATAGTTTTCATTGTTAAAAAGCTAGTGTAAAATATTTTACACTAGCTTTTTATATAAGATAAAAAATTTCATTATTTATTTTCTTTTAGATGTTCAAAGTATTTTTTAGTTTCAAGGGAAATCACACCAGAAAGAGCGATGATAGCAATTAAGTTTGGAATAGCCATCAAGCCATTTACGATATCGGCTAAAATCCAAATTGCTTCGAGTTTTAAGAAGGCACCAGAAGCAACTAAGCAGATGAAGATGATGCGATAAGGTAAGATACCTTTAATGCCGAATAAATATTGGCAAGCACGTTCACCGTAATAATTCCAGCCTAAGATTGTAGTGAAAGCAAATAAAGCTAAAGAAACTGTAAGGAAAATACCACCCATAAAACCATAATCCATGCTAAATGCTGTATTAGTCATAGCAGCACCAGAAAGGTCTCCAGACCAAACACCAGTTAAAACTAAAGTCAAACCAGTCATACTACAGATAATGATAGTATCAATGAAAGTACCAGTCATAGAGATTAAACCTTGTTCAGCAGGCCAATGTGTTTTTGCGGCAGCAGCTGCGATTGGTGCAGAACCAAGACCGGATTCGTTGGAGAATACACCACGTGCGATACCATTTTTCATAGCCATCATGATTGTTGAACCAGCAAAACCACCAACAGCAGCATGACCATTGAAAGCACTATCAATAATGAGTGCAACAGCAGCAGGAACATCTGAGATATGAAGTAAAATAATACCTAAGCAAGTTACGAAGTATAAAACAGCCATAAAAGGAACAATAGCTGAAGCTGCACGAGCAATACTTTTTAAACCACCTAAAGTAATACCAGCAACTAATAAAGTAAGAATAATATCAGTTATGTAAACTGGAACGCCAAAAGTCAAAGAAACACTATCAACAATAGCATTTACTTGAGCAAATGTACCAATACCAAAGAATGCAACTAAAATACAAAAACAGCAAAGATAACAGCTAAAGGTTATATTTTTTACCCATACCGAGTTCGATATAGTACATAGGTCCACCAGCAACTTGACCAATTTCGTCTTTAGAACGATATTTTATAGCGAGTAAACCTTCGGCATATTTTGTAGCCATACCAAAAATGCTGCAACCCACATCCAAAAAATAGCACCAGGACCACCGACTTCAACAGCAGTAGCAACACCGACGATATTACCAGTACCTACAGTAGCAGATAAAGCAAGACAAAGTGCTTTGAAACTACTGATATCGCCATCGCCTTTATTTTTAGCACTCAAGATGAGTTTCATAGCTAAAGGCAATTTAGCAACTTGTAATAATTTTAAACGCAGTGTCAAATAAATACCTGTACCAACCAATAAGATGATTAAAGGTGGTCCCCAAAGGAAGCTATCAATAGCGGAAATAATAGAAAAAAAGTCCATGAAAAAAGTCCTCCTCTTAGATAAATACATTTGTTTAGTATAGTGATACAAAAATATTTTCTATCATAGCATAAAAAAAGACAAATGTCACTGTAAAAAACACAAAAATACATTTTTATTTGAAAAAATAGCAAAAATAATTATAAAAATCCACTTACAATAGCAAGAAAGTAAAAATTTTTGACTTAATGTATATATTTTTCCTATGCTTATTTACTTTTTAAATGCTATATTGATATGTGAACTTTTAAGTAGAATTTTAAGCAAAAGAAAATCAAGGAAAATCTGAACGAAAAAAGAGATTAATTGCTTAGAAGGCTTATAAATGGTACAATATTAAAGAGAATAGGAGGAACGACATGGCTAATTTGGAAGAAAATATAAATAATGAAATAGATATTAAACATGATGAACCTGTAAAGATTCATTTAGATGAAGAAGTGCAGAAGTAACTGCTGTAGAAGGCGATTATGGTGCAAATCAAATCCAGATTTTGGAAGGCTTAGAAGCAGTACGTAAACGCCCAGGTATGTATATTGGTAGTACATCAGCTCGTGGATTACATCATTTAGTATATGAAGTTGTAGATAACAGTATTGATGAAGCTTTAGCAGGATATTGTACTCATATAGAAGTAACAATTCATAAAGATAATAGTATTACAGTAACAGATAACGGTCGTGGTATTCCTGTAGATATGCACGAAAGTGGAAAACCAGCAGTAGAAGTAGTTCTTACTGTACTTCATGCTGGTGGTAAATTTGGTGGTTCTGGATACAAAGTATCCGGTGGTTTACATGGTGTAGGTGTATCTGTAGTTAATGCACTTAGCACAAATATGGAAGTAAAAGTAAAACGTGATGGCAAAATTCACGAAATTACTTTTGAAAAAGGTGTAACTAAAGAACCATTAAAAGTAGTAGGTCAAACTGATGAAACAGGTACATTAGTTCATTTTGTACCAGATGCAGAAATTTTTGATGAAACTGTTTATGATTATGATACTTTAAGACATCGTTTACGTGAATTATCCTTCTTAAATAGAGGTATTACTATTATTTTGACTGATGAACGTCCTGAAGAAGTTCGTCAAGAAACTTTCTATTTTGAAGGCGGTATTAGTTCCTTTGTAGAACATTTAAATCGTAATAAAGAAGTAATCAATCCAGAGCCTGTATATTTCAATGGCACAAAAGATACTACTGTTGTAGAAATTGCACTTCAGTATAATACAAGCTATAGTGAAAATATTTATAGCTTTGTTAACAATATCAATACTGAAGAAGGCGGTACTCATTTAGTTGGTTTTAAAAGTGCGTTGACTCGTGCTGCTAATGATTTTGCACGCAGACAAGGTATTATCAAAAATAACGAAGATAACTTAGTGGGTGAAGATATTCGCGAAGGTTTAACTTGTGTAATTAGCATTAAACTTCGTGAACCACAGTTTGAAGGACAGACAAAAACAAAATTAGGTAATTCTGAAGTTCGTGGAATTGTAGATTCTATTGTTAGTGAAGGCTTATCTGAATACTTTGAAGAAAATCCTGTCATTTCTAAAAAAATCATTGAAAAATCCATCATGGCATCTCGTGCTAGAGAAGCTGCGCGTAAAGCTCGTGAATTAACTAGACGTAAAAATGCCTTAGAAGTTAGCTCTCTTCCTGGTAAATTAGCTGATTGCTCTGTAAAAGACCCAGAACAAGCAGAAATTTATCTTGTCGAAGGTGATAGTGCGGGTGGTAGTGCAAAACAAGGTCGTGACCGTCGTTTCCAAGCTATATTGCCACTTCGTGGGAAAATTTTAAATGTAGAAAAAGCACGTTTAGATAAAATCCTTAACAATGAAGAAATTCGCACTATGATTACTGCATTTGGTAGTGGTATTGGTTCTGAATTTGATATTACAAAACGTCGTTATGGAAAAATCATCATTATGACAGATGCCGATGTCGATGGTGCTCATATTCGTACATTGTTATTGACTTTCTTCTATCGTTATATGAGACCATTAATTGAAAATGGTCATGTATATATTGCGCAACCACCACTTTATCAGATAAGAAAAGGTCGTAGCCATTGGTACACTTATAGCGATGAAGAATTAGCGCAAAAATTAGATGAAATCGGTAGAGATGGTATCACTGTACAGCGTTATAAAGGTTTAGGGGAAATGAACCCAGAACAGTTGTGGGAAACAACTATGGACCCTGAAAAACGTACAGTATTGCAAGTACATCTTCGTGAAGCAGAAGAAGCAGATTCTATTTTTACTATCTTAATGGGTGATAAAGTAGAACCTCGTCGTCGTTTTATCGAAGAACATGCAAATTTAGTTAGAAATCTCGATTTATAAAAATAAAAAGACTTACTACTTAAATTTAGTAGTAAGTCTTTTTTTGTTAGTTGAAATCATGAAAGGACATGGAAATATATCCTAAATGAAAAATGATAGTTAATATTAAAATGATATTTAAAGTACAAATAAAGAAATTCAATTTTCTGTTAGGTATTAGTTGAGATAAAGCATTTTTAAATTGATTTATTAGCTAACAATTAAAAGCAAAGAATAATATAAAAAGAGGATGGGATTTAAAAGAATATAAAGCATTTAATAATAGACAAGATAAAGTAATGAAGTTAATACTATAAATCACTACATTGATAAAAGTAATTAATCTATTTTTAGTTATATCCTCCGTCAAATTATCTAATAGAATTTAATTTATTTACAATACTATTACCATTTTCTCCATATTCAACAACCATTATTGCTTGATTACCCATATAAATTGTATTTCCACTTAAATAAGCTTCAGGTGGATTTTTAGGATGATTATGATAAACTGCTGCCAAATTACCAGCAATTAGATATGCTCTTTCTTGACTGCTCATATCATTTGCAGGGATAGGTGTTATAAAATCATGACGATTTACACTAATTGTGCCAGTTTTACTATCAACCTTTACTTTATTATTACTATAGTCAGTGAGTTTATCAGAATAATTATCACGGCGTGATTGATGACTTGGATGGTCAGAAGGTGAGAATAATTCACCTACGAAATTAGTTTTGGACTCGCCCATTATCGATAAAACGTTGCCAAGTAGCAGCACCAGCACCGATATTATAACCAGCGCTTGTTGCATAATTAAAAGCAATATCGTCAGCATCTTGTTCTTGAACTTTAGTTATACCTTTAGCAATCATATTATTTTGCAGGACATTTGCACCAATTATAGATATAATATTAGGATTTTGAGAAGCATAAAGATTAGTCAATAATTGTACAGAAAAACTTTTCTTGGCAGAGCTTTGAACATGTTCTTCTTCACCATGAGCTAATTCATGAGCAATAACAATGGCAAGTTCATCTTCATTATTATTGAGCAATTTAAACATACCAGTATTTACACTTAAATTATGCCCTACAGTGCAAAAGGCATTATATTCTTCACTTGGATTAATGAAATAATTATAAGGTTTATCTTTAATAGAAGGGTCCGTTAAGGAGATGGCATAAGTCAAACGATTCATGATATTGTCTAATAAAGTATTGTAATAAGGGTCAGTATTTTCTCCCAATTCACTTTTCATTTGATTAAAATATTCATGACGACCATCACTATCTAGATAATTGAGCTGTTTTTCTAATTGCTGATATTGAATACCAGTGATAGCCACAGCGCCAATAGCATTGCCCCAGTTGAAGGCATACGCAGATTGATTAGGCAATATAGTATAAGAAATTGAAAAACCTAAAGATAAAGCAATACCTGTTGATAATAGTTTTTTGTATGTTTTTCTTAACATAAATAGCCCTTCTTTCTTTATATATATAGTATATT
>ENA-OQHP01000034-OQHP01000034.1-human-gut-metagenome-genome-assembly--contig:-NODE-34-length-42856-cov-2.323106_pt1 | contig 42856 bp, 57 predicted proteins | sample MGYA00242563_ERZ504717 | MGnify/ENA primary metagenome ERZ504717 (study PRJEB26092, sample SAMD00036212) | human gut metagenome | host: Homo sapiens | study: EMG produced TPA metagenomics assembly of... | reverse complement strand
CAAGTGCGTTTATCAATGCCTTCTGCACCATGACACCGGACGATTTGGCTATCAGGGCTTGGGACGAATATAAGTAAAAGTGCTTGGACAACCGTTCCGGACTCCGGCCCGGAGCATCCGGTTTGCCGGTGTTTTTCTACGGTATCTCTGCGATATAAAGCAGAGATACCGTAGGTAAAACCCGGTTATGGAGTATTGTTTTCTTCGTCCCGTAGCTGCGGGCTGTACAGCCCGCATATGGAAACCGCAGAGCCCGCAATTGCCCCCCGTGCGGCCCGCAACTGCAAAACGTGGTTTTCCTATAAGCATTCCGTAGTTTTATCGATGGCTTTTCGATATTAATCAATGGATAAAGTATGAAAAAGCAGGCGGATAAAGAGGGCGTTTCCCCGGTTTTTTTCTTTTTAGGCACGAATTACACGGATTTCACGGAAAAAGGATAAAATAAATCCGTATCTATCCGTGTAATTCCGTGTTTAAAAGGAAATTATCAAGTATATTTTGACAAAACCTCTTGTCATAACAATGGTCGTCACCACTCAATGTCCCATAAACAAAGGGATAGAAAGCGAAAGTGACGAGTGATGAGAAAAACGTGTTTTTCCTAATGCTCCAACACGTTGTTTTAGTCAGAATGCAAAGAAGGGGTAAATCAGGTAGCTATTGGCATTTTTATCATACCCTTTGATGCCGATTCTGTCCCAATCATCGAGAAATCCCCAGACGATAATCCAACTGAGTTGTCGGTTGAATTCGGTACTGGTCTGTATATACGTCTTTTACCAACTGACAGATTTCTTGCCGACCTGCCTGCTTTGCCCAATTGTGCGTTCAGCTTGTCCAGCGTTTCGGTTCCGTATTTGTAGTACTCCTCGAAAGCGACACTTGTACGGTTAAATGTCATCGGGTCTTTTCCACATATATTTTTCAGCATGTCACACCATTGTCCGATGCTTGGAATGAACCACGGGCTGCGTGAGTTGTTGGGGATATTGTCCTTTTGGCGATATTTTACGAGGATAGAGAAAGTTGTGTAGACAGTTGTGAAGTTCTCTTTGTCGGCATGATGCTCCAGCATTGTTTCCGTTTCGGAATAACCGTTCATGTTCAAGTCTACCCGGACCTCTGTGTTGAAGTTATCTATGGCTTCATCAACGTCTTTATCTCCCCATTTTCCTGTTCCAATGCTGTCGAGTGCCATTACGTAGGCATGGTTCCAGTTGTTTTCATTGCATTTAGGGTCTGTCAGTTTGTCGGCTGTACAGGTAATCACCATTCCGATGGCTTGTTGGTACTCCGGAATTTTTCCGTCTGTCAGCAGGCCGTCTCCGGGATATACTTCGATGCCATCCGTTCCTTGAAAAACGAAATCGCCGGGGGCAAGCGGGCGGATGAGGCTGCCCGGACCTGGAATCAGGCTGTTTATTTTGAGTGTGTGGCATTCGCCTGCATTAAAAGCTGTTGTACTGCCGGCGGCTGTGACTGTTTTCTCCTCATTGAGTATTACATTGTCTGTGGAGTAGCTGCATTGTATCTGTCCTTTTCTTGGGGGGCGATGATGGCACGGAAGTTCCGTTATCCATTTTGCAGGCTTTATGCCGTTCATGGTTACCTGCCGCGCTTTTGTGTCCGGAGCCCAGGTGGTGGACTGGTTGCGGTAGGTGAAGCCGGCATCGGCGGGTTCTATACAGGTGACGTGTATCTGCGGTTCCAGTATCAGCAGGGTGAACTGATGGGCGAAAGACAGATTGAGTGTCTTACGCCCGGTACCTTCGTTGCCGGTGTCCGGGCTGCCGGTGGCAATCATCAGGTCGGATGCGGCATATTTCCCGGCATCGGACTGGTCGGCAGCGGGTGGCATGGCGGCGGCCAGCGCCCCGACAATCATTTCTTCTGTTTGAGTGGGGTCGATAGTGATGTCTTTTTTGTATGGATAATAGGCTATGTAGCTTGTTCTATGGGGCACAGAACGAAACGTATATTGAGGATTGAATGAAAAAGATATTAAACCTATTGATATACAAATGGTTGTGCGGAATATGGATGGATGGCTCTGCAAAACGAAACGTTTACGCGGGTTTAATTTGCAGCTACATTTAGATGCTTTTCGGGTATACAGATTTGCAGATAAGTTTAATTGGGTTTACATAGGGCTTACATGATTGATTAGGGTGGGGGAGTGCATGGCAGCTGCGGCTGCTTTTTTTTGTGCCCGATTATTTGATATAATTCTGCTTAAATTATTCCATATAATAGTTATTTGGTATATTTGCGACAAAATATTATTAGTTATGGGAAAGGTAATACATGTGCATTTGACGCACGGAATAGAAGGAACAAAGCGGAAAGATTGGTATTTCAGCAGCATTTCGGCGGTTTATACCGTTTTTACAGCTGAACAGGTGGGTGCAACGAAGAATTATTTGCTGCATGCAGGATTGTCCGGGAACGGTACTATATGCACCAAAAAGGCTATAATAAAGCAATCTACGCTCATTTCTTGTGGGCGTAGTGGAAATGTATCAGACGAATAATAAACGGCTAAAAACGCGATAAAAGCGGCTTTAGAATAATCTGGTATGGGGAGGTGGTTATATCTCCCCTTTTTTATGTTTAAATGGCTCTTTTTGATGCTGGACATTCAGGTGGGCATTAAAAGTGGACATTCACTTTTATAGAACTGGACATTCAAAATAGGGTTTTGGCGGTGTGCGATACAGACATACTAAAATACTATAATTTTAAAAATACCCCTTGTTTTTTATTTGATAGCCCCCCCCTAAAAACCTATCATTTTTCATGCTTTAGTTTTTAAATGCCCCAATATCAGTGTTTTTATACCCATATATGAAGGGTAGGGAGGGGATTACTTGGAAGGAGGACATCTTGGGGGATGATAGGGGGTGCGCTTCGTTTTCCATCATCGGTGTATGGTTATTGTAAATCCGCCTACCCGACATTTGCAGTACCGGAAATGGACGCATCCGATACATGTTTTTCCTTTTCGATTGTCATTTGCCGGATTCGTTCCTCTAAGCGTCCGATTTCTCTATCTTGTTCCCTGATGATTTCTTCTTTTTCGCGAATTAAGGCAAGGAGAGAGGAGAGTTCGGTTGTTTGTGTTGTTGTAGATGATGTATTATAGTAAATATCACCTTTCCCTGTAAGTAACCAGGTAGGGTTTATATCATTATGTATTTCGATAATTTTCGACACCCATAACTTGATATATCTGTTCCTTTGCTAATGCATCTTGAAATTACTCCATTTGAGCACCCAATAGCTTGTTCAAGCGCCCTTGTACTGATACCTTTTTCTTTAATTAGGATTGCAATCCTGTCGGAAATATTCGTCATAAATCGTAAATTATCTACATAAAACTTTTTGGTGTCGAAAATATTCTATATATTTGCAGCGTGTTCAAAAAAGAACACCGCGCCAAATATACAAAAAAGGCGTGTGATTAGCGAATTTTAAGGATTAAAGAAAATGAAAGCAAAAGTAATTATAGCTCAAGCAACAGCTGAGACCGTCGAAACTCTTTACGGACTGGTCAAGAAGATGGTAGATACAACAGCAATCAAGGCTTATCCCAGTGTAGATTATCAGGCAGTTTTCTTTTCGGCTGATAGATACGACTTAGACTTTGTAAAAAGAGTATTGGCGGATAAGTGCTTTTCTTTCAAAATTGAAGATGCAGAATAATACAATAAAATAAGTGAGTTTATGACACAGCAAGAATTTATGGAACGGACGGGGATAACCCTACAGCAGAGGATTTTGATTACATCCATGCGGTTTATCTGAACACTTCGATGAACAAGGATGAGTTCTGCAAAGATTTCAAGAAACACGGGGACAGCCGGATTATCCGCGAAGTCCATGTACGGGTGCTGAACTATGAGATGAAATGTGAACGGCAAAAGGAAGTTATCGGCAACCTGACCGACTTCCTGATAGGCAAGGCGCATGCGTATGACGATACCGATTTCCGCAATCAAGCGGTAAGCTGGCCGGTGAGGTGGAAGTGGTGAAACGGACCATCGAATTGGGGCTTCCGCTTTGGGATGAAGACAGAAAGGTTGTCCTTTCGATGATAGAGGAACAAGGCAAATAGATTCAGGATAACCCAGCGTGACGACCCGGAAGGCGTTAAGAGACGGGTGACGGTGTGGAAAGACACACGGGAGTGCATGGTTCTTGCGCCGGGGTTCGATTCCCCGGACTCCCTCCAATATTAATCATTAAAATAAGTGAGATATGAACAAGAGGTACATTCACATTACGAAAGCTGACCGCGACTTTATCGCAAAGGCCCTCAACGTGACAGAGAAGACTGTTTATAACGCTATCCGGTTTGATGACCGTCGTGGTAACTCCGAACTTTCTGCAAAGATCCGTAAGTTGGCCATGGACCGTGGCGGTATTGTGATGGTTGTTATTCCGGAGGTGGAGGTTTTTCACGACTATGACAAAGTATCCCGCCTATATTGTCCCAATGGTGCTCTTATAGAGCTTGACCGCAAGGATGGTAGCGGCCAGGTAATATTCAAAGGAGAAACAGTGAAGACTTACGAGCATGTAATGGTTTCGGAAATTGACCACATAAAAGCGTTTGCATCTGCATTGAGATAGGAGGTGACTATGTTGGTGTATTACGGTAACATACAGTGTATTTCTGCACGCGAGCTCATAGATAAAGGTATATCACCAAGTCCTGTTATGACAATTGGGTGAACCGTGGCCGTATCAAGGTGGTGCGTCGTGGTGGAGGTGCTGCTGGAAATTGCGCGTTGGTCGCCCTCAATAGCCTGCCTACCGAGTGTCTGGAACGGGTGAAGGAAGACAACCCCGGTGGAACAGAGCAGGCACTTCGCCACTGGATACTCTCAAACTATGTGCTGGATCAGGCTGCAGTAGCCTATTTTTTGGATTGGGCTTCCCATTCTTCCAGCAACAGAGCAACAGACGAACTTGCCCGGAAATATGCGGTGAATGCTTCCGTGTTGAATACTTGTATCAAGCTTTATAACAGAAGCAATGATTACCGAAAACTGATGGGTGAAAAATATAACTGGGACATGATGACCACCACCATCGAGACCCTACGCGAAGACTTTGGTCATGATCTTCCTGCCAGTACCCTGCGCTTCCGAAAGAAAGTGAACGAATACAAGCAGTACGGTTACGAATGTCTGATAACCGGTAAGTTCGGCAACCAGAACAAACGGAAGGTGACTCACATGGACGAACGCCTGGTGATGAGTTTGAAAGTACTTCCCAACCAACCATACGGCAGCGATGTGCATGAAATGTATCTGTCGTTTGTATGCGGAGAACTGGAAGTTTGGGATCTGGAAACAGGAGAGATATTCAATCCGGAAGACTTTACGGACAAGAACGGGGAGCCGAAAGAACTGAGCGAAAGCACTATCCGGAACATTCTGAACAACCCGGCAAGCCAGCTGCTGATAGAAAAAGCCTTGCGTGGACGTATGGAGTTCTATCACGAGCAAATGCCGCACATGCACCGTCATGGCGGGGAGTTCTCTTTGTCACAAATAACGATGGATGATGTGGATTTGCCGCGCCGAATGAAAGGCGGCGAGTATGTGCATGCCTATTATGCCTATGATGCGGTGAGCCAGTGCCGTATCGGGCTGGCCTACGGACGGGATAAGGATGATGCTTTGGTAGTGGACTGTTTCCGTGATATGTTTCGGCTCATCGAACGCAACGGATGGGGTATTCCAGCCGGTATTGAGGTGGAGCAGCACTTGATGAGCAAGTATAAAGAAGGATTCCTGAAGGCAGGTGAGGTATTCAAGTTTGTGCATTTCTGTGCTCCGCAGAACTCACAGGAAAATATGCTGAAGCTCTGAACGGTGCGTTCAAGACAACCATAGCACATAAGAACCATGAAGCCATTGGCCGCTGGCATAACAAAGGTGCACGGCGGGTGGACCAGAAGAAAGTGAGCGACAGCAGTAACCACACCTGGGAAGACCGAAAGTATTATACGTTTGAAGAGCTTGTGGCGGATGACCGTCGCGATTGTGAAGAATGGAACAATACGCTTCACCCCAACCAAAAGAAATATCCCGGAATGACCCGTTGGGATGTGCTTGTAGCCAAAATCAATCCGACCCTTCGACCGCTTGATAAATTGACTTTGAGCAGATATATCGGGGAAAAGGTAGATACCAGTATTCGTAGAAATTCCACAGTACGTGTGGCAAATGCAGACTGGTGGCTGAGCGGTCCGGAAGTGCTGGAGCAGTTGGAACCAAACAACCGCAGGGTGACGGCCTACTACCTGCCGGATGAAGAGGGTAAGCCTACGGATGTCTTCCTGTTCCAGAACGACCGCTACCTTGACAAGGTTCGTCCGGTAGTGACTTACAACCGGGTGATGGCAGAACAGACCGAAGAAGACCGGGCAGCCTATACAGAGCAAAACAAAGTTCTGAGCCATTTCAGCAAATACCTCAATGACCACGCCATCGGCAAGGTGGGAACCGGTACACCGGATCAGCCAACGGATGACCCGGAAGAGGAACTGGAACTTCCCCCAGTGGAACTATCCAATGATTTGCCAGCCGAATTGTCGGCAGATCCGGAATCAGATTATGAATGGCACTCCGGAATAAGCGAGGCAATGAGGCCATCAGTGACATGTAAGAACAGAATTAGAACAACATTAAACAGCGTTAGAATTATGATTACAGAAGCGCAAAAACAGAAGATTTTAGCAGCGATAGCCGCCAACCGTGCGAACTATCCCAGTGATGCCAAGCATGCTGCCTCTTTGGCCATCAGTACGTCTGTGTACAGTACAATCAAGAACGGACAGACAGACAAAGCCCTGAGCGATGCCAACTGGATAAGCATTGCCCGCAAATTAGGGTGAACCTCCGTGGTGAAATGGAATGGAAAGCAGCCAAGACCCCGACCTTTGAATATATAACAGCCCAGCTGGAGTTCTCACAGCAGTCCAGCCTGTCGGGCATCCTGTGCGACATGCCCAATATCGGCAAGACTTTCACGGCACGTTATTATGTGCAGAGCCACAAGAATGCCGTGTATATCGACTGCTCGCAGGTAAAGACCAAATTGAAGCTGGTACGCAAGATTGCCGCGGAGTTTGGTGTGGACAGCAAGGGAAAGTATTCAGACGTGTATGAAGACCTGGTATATTATCTCCGTTCGATGGAAACCCCGCTTATCATCCTCGATGAAGCAGGCGACCTGCAGTATGAAGCTTTCCTTGACTGAAGGCTCTATGGAATGCCACTGAACGCTGCTGCGCCTGGTACATGATGGGGGCAGACGGATTGAAAGAGAAAATCAACCGCTCCATAGAATGTAAGAAGGTGGGCTATACCGAAATGTTGAGCCGTTATGGTGACCGGTACAGCAAGGTGACACCAGATGATGGCAAGGAGCGCGAACAGTTCTTGAATAACCAGGCACGTATTGTGGCCAAGGTAAATGCCCCAGCAGGTGCTGATATAGCCCAGATTGTACGGAAGACACGCGGTGGTTTGAGAAGAGTCTATACTGAGATTGAAAACTTAAAATGAATGGATTATGAATAGATGCAACAAAAACAATAAATCCCCTCGTGTGAAGACTGGAACAAATCAGTTACTGAACGAATTGCTTGCGCTACGAGAAAGGCTTGATGTGCTGATTTGCATGTGTGACGCAGAATTAAATCAGCGCCAAAGCATTCAGCCCTCCCGCCCTCTCCAAAGACCTTGTATGGAATGTATCGATGTCGAGTCACTTCCCATTCGTGAGTTGACAGTGGAGGAGGAGCACATGCTTGTAGGAGCGGATTTAGAAAGACGGTTTCAAAACGATGAAACCCATCATCCGTTCGCGTTGGAACATTGCTAAATAATGAAACTCTTATGTGTATTGAATCATTCATGATGCAAAAATATAAAAAAATATGAAGCGTGCGTACAGTCCGAAGGAAATAGCCGCCAAGAAATGGGTTACTCTGCCGTGGAATGAGAAATGGAGCAAACCTTTCGGGTTCCCGGCAGAGAACGCTTCGTGGTTCATCAGTGGTGCCAGTGCCAGCGGGAAGAGCAGCTTTGTGATGCAACTTGGAAAGGAACTGTGCAACTATGGGACGGTGCTGTACATGAGTTACGAAGAGAAAATCAACCAAAGCTTCCAACGGCGTATGGGTTATCTGAAGATGAATGAGGTGCAGGGTAAATTTCGCGTGGTGACAGAAGGCAGTCTGGAGGAAGTGATTGCCAGACTGAAAAAACCGAAAAGCCCGAAGTTTATCATCATCGATTCCTTTCAGGTGGCCGGATGGGATTATCCGCAGGCTGTGGAACTGATGGAAACCTTTCCGAAGAAATGTTTCATCTGGATCAGCCAGGAAAAGAAAAGCCAGCCGATGGGTGGCGGTGCAGTAAGATTGAAATATATCTGTGATATGAAGATTCGGGTGGTCGGTTATAAAGCTTATTGTCAAGGACGCGCCATTGGAGACCCGGGAAGCTATTATGTGGTATGGGAAGACGGAATCATTCAAACAAGTAATAATTTACCAAAGTGATTATGGATAATAACGAAAAGGCTTTTGAAAGCTACACCGGAACGGAAGAGTTCCAGATCCTGCTGGACGGAAATTCCAGCCGGGCAGTATTGGATGACTGGCTGGAGCGAAACATTCAAAGTGACCTGAAAGTGAGAAGAGCGAAAACGCCCGGTCATGTCGTAATAGAAACGGGTGATGTCTTGTTTGCACGTAATGTGCTGATATGGAATCCAAGTTGTAAGTCAACATCAAAAAGAAGTGATATGGAAAAAGACAAAGTTTACATCAGTGGTGCAATAGCCCACTACAATATCGATGAGCGCAAAGGTGCGTTCCTCGATGCTGAAAACAGATTGCGTGCTATGGGGTTCGTTCCGGTGAATCCATTCAAAAACGGACTGCCGGATGAAGCGCACTGGAGAGAGCACATGCGGGCGGACATCCGTCTGTTACTGGATTGTAATTTTATCTATATGCTACAAGGATGGGAATTGAGTAAAGGAGCTAAGCTGGAGCTTGATGTGGCCAGTTCGTGTGGCATTAAGTATTGTTTGAATAACCTTTTAATAGTGAATATATGGAAGAAAAACAGAAGTTCAGGTCGTATTTGAATTTGACCGTTCCGAGTATGACGCGTATCTCTTTTGATGAATCAAAGAAGACGGAAGAGGTAGAGCAAATATGGAACACCATGAGCGGTGAGCCTGTGGTTGCGGATATTGATTTGCTTGAAGAGGACAGCCAGTCTGTAAAACTTATGATGATAAGTTTGGCAATTCTTTCAGTGGAGAAAAAGTGAAAGGATGATATGGCACAGGAAGTAACCAATTTCGCCCGGTTCTATGCATTGTTCAACAAACTGCCTTATCAGGCGATCGGGAGGAATTCAAAAAACAAATCGTGCTGCAGTACACGTGGAACCGGACAGACAGTCTGAAGGAAATGACGGCCAAGGAGTATGAAGTTTGTTGTACTGCCCTGGAGAAGCTGAGCGGACAAGACGAATGGCGGCAGAAACTACGTGAGGAGCTGCGGCGGAAACGGAGTCTCTGTCTGAACCTGATGCAGAAACTGGGCATAGATACATCCGACTGGGCACGAATCAATGACTTCTGCAGTAATCCCCGAATATCCGGCAAGGCGTTCAGACAGATTACGGTGGACGAACTGGAGGAGCTGGCGGTAAAGCTTCGGTCCATACAACGGAAAGGCGGCTTGAAGCCCAAGAAAGAAAAGCAAACGATTAACCCCGTGAGCGTGGTATCACTCATTCAGATTGACCCTGATGCTCCGGCAAACTGATTGGATATGGAAAATAGAAACACAAAGATTTTAGAGAATCTGAAAAAGGAAATCAACCTGCTTGCCTCTGATATGGAGAAGCAAGATGCAGCCGAGTTTTATAGTGAACTGGCTGACTGGGCATACGCCAACGGAGAGGCTATGCTGATGGAAGACGAACCTGAAATGCAGGATTATGAAAACCAATAACCCCCAAAAAACAAGAATCATGGAAGAAATGAAACAAACGACCGTGGTAATGACGGCAGAGGAAAAGGCGGAATTTGAAGCCTTCCAGAGAGAAAAAGCAAAGAAAGCGGCAGAGGAAAAAGCCAAGAATGACCGCGAAATGTACAAACAGATGGTGGATGAGGAGATAGCCAACTCCATTCCGGTACTGCTGGGCATCAGTGAGCAGATCAAGGCAAGCAAGCAGACTGTGATGGACAACTTCAAAACCATTCTGGAAATGAAGGCAGACCTTTTCAAGACCAAGGTGAAGGATGACCAGCGCAGCCATACCTTTACTAACAGTGAAGGCGACAAACGAATCACGCTGGGTGTGTATGTGACCGACGGTTACCGTGACACGGTGGAAGACGGTATAGCCATTGTGAAGGAATATATCGAAGGCTTGGCCAAAGATGAAAAGACCAAGGCACTGGTGAGCATGGTGCTTCGTCTGTTGGCCCGTGATGCAAAGGGTACGCTGAAGGCTTCACGCATTGTGCAGCTTCGCAAAGTGGCCATGGAAACCGGAGATGAACGTTTCATTGAAGGTGTACGCATCATTGAGGAAGCCTATCAGCCGGAAGTGAGCAAACAGTTCATCCGTGCTGAAATCAAGAACGAAAACGGAATGTGGAAACCTATTCCACTGGGAATGACAGAATCATAAATTATAGAACTATGATACAAGAAGTGGAGAAATCTCCGAAAGTAGCCCTGTGCCGTGCTTGCCACGGTACAGATAAAGTGAAGAAAGTTGTAGAATATCCCTCTCGGATCTTTGGAAAGAAGCGAAGCGAAACCGTTGAGGAAGTCTGCAGACAGTGTGAAGGAAGTGGCCGGGTAACGGTAAGCGCAAAAATGATGCTTGACATCCGTCCCTATAAACCTAAAGTAGAACCGTCTATGAACGATTAACCTATATGGGAAAGCGGCACGGAGTCAGTTATCAGAAGCGTGTAGTAGAAGTAAACAGGATATATGACCATTATGCCAGTCACGGTGTACCGAACCGTGAAATATGGCGGCGGTACATATATCCTGTGTATGCTATTAGTGAGCGTACATTCTACAATATGCTTAAAGCGTCCGCAGACCCTAAAAATGATTTGCCGGACGATACGGTACAATTGAAATTTAACTTTGACTGGGAATGAATGAAAACGTAAAAAAAGTAGTGGCCCGGATACTGAAAGACATTCAGGTGGAAATGAGTGATGAGTTTGACAAGAACTTTGAACGGCAGGCTTTTTTCAGTGAGAAATGGCAGCGACGGAAAAGCCCCATCCGGAATGAAGGTAGAGCCATACTAACAGATACCGGGGCGCTTCGGAAAAGTATCGGAAGTCGGACAACGGAAAACAGCATTACCTTCTTTACCTCTCTGCCCTATGCGGCCATTCATAATGATGGCGGTGAAATAGTGGTGACCAAGCGAATGAAGCGTTTCTTCTGGCATAAGTATTATGAGGCAACCGGAGCGTTCGGTAGAAGAAAAGACGGCAAACTTCGAAAAGACAAACGAAATGTCCGGCTTGATACAGAAGCCGATTTTTGGATGTTCATGGCTTTAAAGAAAGCAGGAAGCACCATCAGGATTCCCCGACGCCGTTTCCTCGGCACATCTCCTGAAGTGGAAAAAGCCGTCCGTGAGATTGTAGAAGAGAACCTAACAGAGTATTTTACCATTGAATATAATATCATAAGAAAATGAGAAAAGAACTTTACCGGATGCTTTGCCGGGAGCTGAAGGCCATTGACCTTATCAAGCACATAGACTTGTGGAACCATAATGTGGAATTCATCGAACAGGAAGAAAACTGGGAGCGTCCGGCTGTCTTTGTGGAATTCTGCTATACAGTGGAATGCGATTGTTCCCGGTGTGGAATACCGGGCAGAACCTTTGATTAAACTGCACATCGTGACGGACTGGGAAGGTTCGAGCGCTGAGGGCAGCGAGCTGCAGGAGGATGCGCTGAAGGTGTTTGACCTGTCCGGACTGATTCATGCACAGCTTGCCGGATTGAGCGGGGAGACCTTTTTGGAGCTGGATCTGGTGGAGAGTGATACCAATCACAACCATGAGGATATTGTGGAAAGTATCGAGGTATATCAGTGTGTGGCCATCAAGCGGCTGCAATAGCCGTCTTTATTAGACAGAAAAAGCCGCGGACGTACAAATTACCGTCTGCGGTTTTTTGTTCAATACAGGCAAAGTAAACGCAATCAGGCAGCCTCTTTCTTGTAAAGCATCATATCTGTGTAAGAAGAGTTGTAATTCATGTGAGCATTGAATTCCACCTTTGTGCAGCTTTCAAAAGGATTACCTAAATCCCTATTTTTACCTATCCATTCGCACAGCTCCAGAATTGAAGATTTGTTGGATGTGAAATATACGTATGAATGCCCCTTCAGTACATTCAGCACATCCAGATAGTCTGCCATATTCCAGTACATGTTATAGGTCCCTACGTCAGTGGACAGATAGGGCGGATCAACAAGAAATACTACTCCAGGAATATCTTTATACCGGTTGAATACTTCCTTGTAATCGCAAGATACGATTTCCAGCCCTTCGAGATAGTCCGTACATTCCGGGTAGCCGGTCTTGCGTATATTGTTGTATAAAGCTTCCTTCCGCATATCCTGAACAGACAGTTTGTATTTCATGGAAAACAAGATAGAGGAGGAGAGGGTAATGAAATCCACATATCCGGTGCTATTCTCTTCCTGCTCGATGCGGCTGAATATTCGTTCACGCAGTTCTCCTTTAATGATTTTATGACGTGGTACGGAATTCCCTACCATTCGCGAATGTCAGCAAGCAGCTGATTCGTTTGCGGAATGTGCTTCATGCGGAAGCGGTAGTTATCAAAGTCATTATAGATAACAGTAGAGTGGGGCTTGAGGGATTTGGTAATGTGAGACAACAATCCGGAGCCACCGAACAGGTCAACAAACAATGTTCCATCCGGATATTGCTCCAGCACTTTCATGAATTCCTTGGCTAACATACGCTTTTGCCCGACAAATGGGAGAGGGGCTGACAGATACATCTTTCTCATACGTTCAATTCAAATTTTACATTTTCATTGCCGGCAAGCAGCTGTTCTGTTTTGTCGATGTTGTTTTCGTAAATATGCACATTCCCCAGATTCAAGGTGATGGATTTAGTGGCAACTCAATCTGTCTTGATATTAGATACAAATGATAAATATCTGCCGGCAGTCCTAAATTCGCATCGCTGCTTCGCTGATAGGCGGTCATGACCAGTTCTCCTTGCTCTATCTGGAACTGAACAAGACTAAGGCATGGAGCCTGGTTGCTTTCTGTTCCTGTAGATCCGAGAAACAATATATAGTTTTTGCTGTTCCTTTTTTCCCTGTTTATGCGTTCGATGAGTGGCGGCAGTTTTTCAAAATAGGTTGGGTAGCTGTTCACAAGGATAGAGCCGCAGTAGTCCCACCAGTTGATTCCGGCCTCCCTGTATTTTTCCACGTTTCGTTCGCCCCTCATAAACAGTTGTAACTCGTTTTTTAACTTCTTCCGCGCTATGGTATGCCCCTCGAATATATCAAGAAGGTCGGCAGGGAGCAGCGTCAGCTGTTCATTCAGTAGGTAGCGGATATTCCCTTTTTTATTGCTTTGCATCTTTCCGGACGAAAGCACCTTGCCTAAAATTTGATAATACTTGTTCATGATATGAATGTTATTTATTGCGATACAAAGGTAGGGTAGGGGAGTTTGCCTTTAGTGGGAGGAAGTCCTGATTATACTGCACACAAATTGCAGTCGGTTTTAAAACGCTTGATCAGGTCATACACCTTTCGCTCACTGATGCCATATCGTAGGGAAAGCGTAGCTACGATATAAGACACTTTTTCACCATTGGTCTGCAACTTGTTATATTCATTATATAGTTCTATATATTGCACGTCATCGGGTCGTATGCCCATGTAATGGCATGTTTTTAAAAGCTCTCTGTTCAATTTTAGTATCTCAATTACTTTCATATCCAGTTAAATTTCGTACATTTGCATTGTCTCACTTATCATTGCGCAGAATAGCGCTTACATAAAAAAGCCTCTTACTGGCGAACGAGGGTATCTGCCCCCGGTCGTGCCGGTAAGAGGTGCTTTATGTTTAAATGGTAAGTGAGACGACTATTTAACAGGCCGGGGGCTTTTTTTATCCTTCCCCGAAGGGATTGTCAATCATTCAATCCGATATAAATCCAAGTTGAATATATCTTTCCTTTTCCATCCTTCAGCCAGTGTGTTTTGGATGTGTCTGACCGCTTGAATGTAGAAGTCCTTCAGATTATCCAACTTTCAAAGGTATGGTATTCGGGCTGTTCATCCGAACCGAATTTGAATGTAACCGGAAGGGTCTCTCCGCCCGTCTGAACGGCCAAATCGTATGCTGCCTTATAGTTGTATTGGTTCTCCGTAGAAAGCCATACAGGGGCACCATTATAGGCGAATCCGGATAGGATAGCTGCATCAGTCTGGCTGTTATACCATGACATAACCAATGTGCGGATTTCCTCATCAGTAGGCTTGTGTCCGAACTCCTCTTCCATGTAGGAGGCAGAGCCGTTCTCTTTTTCCTGCACATCCCAGCGGATGCGCCATTTGTCTTTAACCGGGTTCGTGCATTCCATCAGCGATACACCGGCACTTCCTTCAACTCTTCTCATGTAAACACGTATTTGGTTCTACCTTTGCCGAATGTCTCTGTCTTGATGGTCGTTTCAAACGGGAAACCATCCGGCATTTCCTTTACTTGTGCGAGAATATTCTTCATTTCCTCGCTGTTGGTGAAGAACTTCTTTGCTTCGCCGTTCACTTCGATGGCCACAATACAGCGGTCTTCTCCCTGCTCGGTCTTGATACCGGTCTCAAAGTCCTTCACTACAATCGGTAAGTTTACCAGTTCCCGGATGCTTACCACCACACCGGGAAATCGCTTCTTGCCGTCCTCCGGCTTGTAAGCGACATTCAAGTCTTTAAAACTTCTCATTTCTTTGCCTGTTAATTTTTTAAACAACTTATTACAGTCGGCGTGCTTCGTCATGCCGTAGAAACTGGCAATCAGTTCTCGCCGTCTTTTTCTCGATTTTACCTCGTGCATCTTCCGGGCAAACTTCTGCTTGATACGTTTCCGCAATCTTACATAGTCGGGACGGATAACATAGCCAAGGAAATCAATGCCTTCTTCCACAGGGAACACCCGTTCATTCGGCTTTATTTCCAAGTCTATTTTTCCCATTTGCCCGTGAACAGCATCACGAATCTTCCACAATTCCGCTTTCGTTTTACCGAGTACCAGTCCGTCATCGCAATAGCATAGTAATAACGAACCCCGTACTTATCCTTCAGATAGTGGTCTAAAAATACAGACAGAAGCAGATTTCCTGCCCCTTGTGAACTGCGCAGTCCGAAGCTTATACCTTCCGGCAGCAGCTTAACAAACCGCTCCAGTAGCACCAACAGCCTTTCGTCCTTGAACACCCTCCGGAAGCACCACATAACAAAGTCCTGCCGCGCATTGTCGTAAAACCTACGGATGTCAAACTTGTATGCGTAAAGTGTGCCTTCCGGGTCTTTTTGCAAATCGGTACGTATGCAGTTCATCAGGTCATGAGTACCGCGCCTTTTGATGCTTGCACCGGTTGTCCGGATATAACGTTTTTGCAGGTGGCGGTCCACCACATTCATGATGGCAAACACAGCGATGCGGTCTTTCATGGACAGGATCTGCAAAATACGTTTTTTACCGTATTCTTCAATTTCCCTCTCATGGTAGCCGCCCAGCCGGAATGAGCCGTCCGCAATGGAAGCCGTCAGTTCGGCGATAATCTTCTCCCTATGGGCAAGCAGGAATCGTCCCTGCCTTGACCTCTTACGACCGGTTCCGCGAAGTACCGAATCGAATGCCTCCGACATATTGGAGTATTCGATGATTTCCTCGATAATATATCCTTCCCTGCGCATAAGCTATTGGTTAATAAACATGGAAGATAAGGGCCTTCCTTTCCCCGGATCTGACTTCTTCGACTGATAACAGCCTACCAAACTCCACCCGACGCGTGATTTTTCAGCTTTCCACCCTAATGGGTGCTGTTGCTGTGGCTTGCTTCCCTCGGCACCGCTTCGGGGACACGTCCCCGGTGCTGTACGCCGATTAATTAGATTTCCAGACGCGAGCCGATATTCGCATTCGTATTCGAAGCATCGTTATTCGCATTCGCATTCGACACACCGCCATTCGCGTTCGCATTGTTGTACCCGCGATAGACCACACGGACTATCGGGAAGCTCCACCGGGTACAAAGTTACTGATTTAACAGGCAAAATGAGCTAAAGCATTACACTATCCACCAAAATAGGGCCGACAATATGCCGCCTATGACGGTAAGAGACCAGTCTATCCAGTCCCAAAGTCCGCCTTTCAGTTTGTCTTTCAGTTCCAGACAGGAGGCTGCGACAGCTGCAGCATAGAGCGCTGTCCACGGGGTGAAGGCCAAAATGCCTACCAACAAACCGCCAATAAGGTGTTTGTAGCGGTTGCTTTGTTTGAGAAATTCGATAATTTTGTTCATAACGGGTTGTTTTTAAAAATTGTTTTGTATATTTGCAGTGAGGAATAGCGTTAGATGTTCAGAACGGGATTGTAGTTCCCGGAGCTTGCGTCTTTCGCTATTCTTTCTTTTTTATATGTTTGTATAATTCACCTCCTTCTGAAAGACTGTGCAGCGTGTATTCGTGCCAGTCGTATTCCCGAACTATTATCAGTGCTTTTTCACCTCTTACTTCTATCTCGAAAATGTGCGATTGTATGAGGTGTGGAATACCTTTGTGGTTATCTGCTGTTCCCAGGTATTTGGCTTTGGCAAATACATTCTTTATATCCAGAAGCATGAGGTTCTTTTCATGGTAGAACTTGTATGGCTGGTTGGTCCATTCTTGAAGCGTGCGTTTTGATATGTTTACCGGGAATGGGAATTCATTATTCGTGATAACTGTTCCCTGCAATGGCTTGGCTTGCTTCTTTATCTGTTTGGCATCTGCATTGGCCAATGTTCTTACCAGTTGCATGCGGCGCACAATTCATTTCCGGAACGAAGACCAGTTTCATATTTCCGTCGTTCATATCGCAATCCTTACAGCGCTTGATGGTGTATGGATTATAGTCGGGCATCGTCTTTTGTTCCATGCCTGCATTGAACCGGAACATTCCCTTTTTGTCAACTTCCAAAGCTGATTCCCCCCTTGCCATGGCCTCTTCGTGGTCTGTAGGCGGATACTTGGATTTGCGTACCTGGACCACGGAACAGCGGCAGCCCCATCCGTTAGGAGGATAGAATTCTACCCAGAACGGGTCTGAAGCCGGGAGTGTGATGCCGGCCATTTCTGCATGGGTGGGACGTACCTTTGCATCCCCGGCCGTGCGGTACTGTAGATAATAGCGGTCGCCGTCCTGCATGAACCGTTCCCATTTGGCTGCCATTTCAGCCGAAGCCTGTACAAAGTTGAATTCAGCCCGTAGATAGTTTGAATTGTATGTTTCGTCGATCTTCCGGACATCATTCAAAAGCGTTCGAACGTCTTTCTATTGCCGTTTTCATCCAACAGGGAGGGAAAGGTTCATTCAGTTCATGGAAGGTCTTCAAGCCGGAGATACATAGTTGGAACGCTCCAGCCGCTTGCGCATGGCCTCGGACATTTCCACCTTTCGGAATGAACCGTTCAAGACAGAAGAATGAGCTTCTATAAAATCCTGCGCTTCTTCGGATGCCAGGATACCTATTTCAAGGTTTGCCCCTTCTTGCCGGAACAGCACCTTCATCATGCGGTCAAAGCGTTCCGTGAGTTTGTCGCGCATGAGTTTTGCCTCGTCCTCCATGGAGAGGCATAGTTCCTGTTTGCCCAACAGGTGGGCATACCGCTGGTGCAGCCCCGAATAATCATCGGGGCTCAGTCGAAAAAACGGGACAGCGTTTCAGCCGGTTTGCCGTCTTTCTTTTTTTCGGTTCTGTCGGGTCCGGCTCTTCTTTCGGTTCCTTCTCCTCGCACGGGATACCGTATTTTTCCTCAAAGTACTGAGGCTTTACCTTGTAGTGCTGCAGTACCATTTCCTCGTAAGCTTTCTGCTGTTCGGGCGTGTAGTCAATGGAGTAGTCCCAATCGAAGCGCAGCCCTTTAACAGGGAACCCGTGGCGCACCATGCGCGGAATGAGCTGGTTGTTCACTATATCCCGAAGCATATCACAGTCGCTTTCCACGAGGTTCTGGAACACTTCAAGGTGCGTTTCCGACTGTGATAGGCTGCTTCCGTCCTCGATGGTCATCGTCTGCCCGATGATAAGCTTTGACAGTTCGGAGTTGGCCCGATCGATACGCTTGTCATAGACATTGAATGCGTCCCCCTTGCCGCTTTCCACAAATTCGATTTCGGTTTCCATTCCTGCCACCATGGAGAGGGCGGTTCCGGCTTCACGCAACATCTTGTCGAGACGGTCAATCTCTTTCTGATCGCGCGAAGTGGTGCGTGCTATACGCATGGGCATTCCGAATATTTCCCCGAAGGTGTCCCAAAAGGCCAGCATGTTCTTTTTGGGAATAGTCTGTGAAGCAGCCTTGAGATACAGCCCGAGGTCGTCTGGTCTACCTGCCTCAATGAGCCAGTCGGAAAAAGGAGGCTGGCGGTAGTCTATACCTGTAGTCCAGTCCTGCCCGAGGTCGGTAATGACACGCCCATACTCAGGAATGACATGTTTGCGCGGAATAAGCTTCACATCCGAATAACAGATGCAGCCGTCGCCGTCAGTGCAAAGGTCGCCCAATTCGATGAGCGAATGTCCCCAGTAGATTGAATCAAGTGCATAGCGCATGAGCTGCTTGAACCAGGACTGGTCAAAGAAGTGAACCGCTTCCTCGTTCTCATCCCCTTTCATATCCACGATTTTGAAAGAACGTGCCATGACAAAACCTCTGCGCTGCTCCACACACCCGGAGAGGTGAAGGTCTATTTCCGCGTCCCGGTAGATGTCGTACAGGCGCTGGCGGCTGGGACTGTCCACATTGATGGCATACTGCCAGGCATCGCGCCAGTTCTTGATGTCCTTCTGGGTGAGTGCATCGGTGGTGCGTTGCAGGTCGATGACCATTTTCTGCACCCGCTTGATGTCTTTCCCCTTGGCCAGATTAAAATTGCCGTATGGCGTTTGCAGTACGTTTTTCGGTTTATTGGAAAACATACCGCTGAAAAAGTCTTTAATATCCATAGTTCTACCAGTTATGATGAAGCTGCTTCTGACAGCTGTAAACAAATGAATTTCCGGACGGAAGCCCATCTTCTCCGACAGCCAAAGGCAAATCAGGGACAATTTTTCCGGCCTGTACGCTTCAAGCCACTTGATGGCCCGTTCATACCGTTCCTTGCGTATCTCGCTTCCCATCTTTTGCGGCATGGCTGCACTCATGTGGTAAAGTGAAATGTCGCAGGTGTACATGACAATGAGGCGGTTCCGATGTTCATCCTGTGCAGAGAAAATGGCCGTACAGTCGTATTTCGGCCGTAGATAACCGGCAATTTCTTCCCGGGCTTCCGCTTCTGCATTGGTACGGTTTTCCGGGCTTACCTGCGAGATAACCTTTAATGCGTTGTCGCCGATGACAACTTTGTAATCTTCTTCTGTAATGAACATGACTTTACTTTCATTTAGTGATGAACAATGCCATTTTTTCTATATCCCGGATAGTGTTCCCTTGCGGAAACGGTGGCGGTGAATCAGTTCACAGATGTTCCTTTTGGGGACAACTTTCAGTTTGCCACCCATATACAGGACGTAGTACTTTCTTCCGTAGAGCTTGGCGTACTTGCAAGCACGGGCAACGGCACGTTTATAGCGCCATGCAAAAATCATTCTTTTAATCAGCTGTATCATGTTACCATATATTTTTGGCGGTCGGCCTTTTACCGAACACCGGTTGAAAACTCTCCTGCCTTGAATTGCGCTGCAGCATCCAGATGGCTCCCTCGTCGCATCCGGTGCATCATCGTGAATACGGCTGCCACGCTCCAGTGCCAAGGTCTGTTCGATTCCGGTCTGCATATCCGGCGATTCTTTCAACTTCTCATTGTAGAATACGAAACCGCGTTCCCATAATGGTGACACCGCTTCGATGCGCTGGAGCTTGTCCGGTTTCTTTCGTTTGTCCGGCATGATGGGCAGTTGGTATCCACGCAGATTCCCTTCTGCCTCAAACTCGTCCAGAATGACATCCTGCATGAAGTTCGCTTCCATAAAGAACTGGACGGCTGCCATATCACGTGTACGCTCGTAGAGGTCGTAAAGCCACCGTACCATCCTGAAACGGTATCCTGCCGGACGTAACAGTCTATAAGGTGCAGTTCCTTCCCAATCTTGCCCCAAAGGCGGCAAGCCTTGTAGTCGTTGGAAGTGGTCGATTTGAAAGAGGGGTCGGTATAGCAGACCAGCATTTCATACTTGGATAGCCTGGGCAGTTTCTTGTAACGAATCCAGTCTGCCCGAAAAATAGTTCCGTCCACGATGGGGTTGTGCATCATCTCCTTTTCCCATGCCCGGTAGCCTACGAAATCCCTGTATTCCTGCGCCTCTTCTTTCGTCCATTTTTCGCGCCATACCGGTTCTCCGTTCTTGTCTATTGCCTTGATGACGGATACATGTACCCCTTTTGTCTTGGTGAGATTGGCCAGCACCGAGTTTTTAGAAATGAGGTTCCCGACCATGATAAACGCCCCCGGCCCACATCCAGTGCACCAAAAGTGCTTCTTTCACCCAGTCTGTAATGTCATGCACCCGTTTCTCATTGCGGCACAGTTCGTCGTCATCCAAGTCATCGATGACGATGTAGTCCGGACGTGCTTCCCGGTCTCGCAGACACGTGGAGACTGTCCGCGTCCGCAAGCCAGGAATTTCACCCCGTTGGCCGCCTTGAACTCCCCATCCTGCCAGGAGGCATTCCCCTGCTGCTTGCCGAAGTCGGCAATGATGCGCTGGTTATGTTCCAGTTCTGCCTGAATATCTCCCAGCAGACGTGTGCTGAGTCCTCACTTTTGCCGACCACCACCATGAAGTTGATGAGACGTTTGGGCTGGAACATCAGCCACAGCGGAACAAAAATGTCCATGTGTGTGGACTTGGCATGGCCACGCGGCCACATGAACACCGCTTTCAGGTTGGGTGTGCCTTTTACTTTAGCCGCTGCCGCATTGTGGAACGGTGCATTGTGGATGGTGCGTATGACTTCCCCGGTGGTTTTGTCACGTAAGGTGAGAAAGTGGGGGAAGTAATATTCACAGAACGCGGCATAGTTACCCTGCAGACGCAGAATACGCCTGTCCTTTTGTGCCGGTGTCTCGCCCGCGAGCAAAGCCGTATCCGTGATGGACTGCACTCTTTTACAGTGTTCCTTCCACTGTTCGTATGCCTGTTTCTTTTCCGCTGCTGTTGCCATAGCCGTTTTATTTTATGCCCATCTGTTCGGTGATATACAGATCCTGGTACTTGTTGATTGCCCTGACCAGTTCCGGAGTCACTTCCGGGTCGATGGTTGAACGGTATTCAATCCATTTGGAGAATGCCATGAACACTTCAATGACATCCACTACGTTGCCTTCTTGTCTAACTTTTCAATCACCGCCGAAAGTTTGGCCAGTTTGTCCCCGAGACCAGCTACAAGTGCAGGGTCGTTCGATTCGTTGACTTGAGTAATGAGTGTATCAATGGTGAGCAGGAGTTTGTTCACCAGTTCCGGCCGGGTGACATTCTTTGCCGCCCTTGCCTCTTTCCATCCGTCAGCCGTGCACCATTTTGAGATGGTGACGCGTGACACGTCCACTTTCTCCGCAATTTCAGTCTGTTCCATGCCGGAAAGGAACAGTGAGCGTGCAAGAGATTTTTTCTTTTCGATTTCTGCCTTTGTCATATAATAAAGAATATAGGGTTAAAGGCAGGCTTCGGAGTCCCTTGCACCTGCCCGATTTATTCGCAAAGTTGTCCGCTTATCAGCTTGCAGCCAAAATAATGTGCAACGGTTTCATAGAAGTGTGCAACCATTGCACACTTTTTGGCTTCCCGGTAAGTGCTCTGTAATATTGCAGCGCCAATGCATAAAGGCGTGGCATGAGAAAATGAGTAAACGTGTAAGAATTTCAAACGACAGCCTGAACAGCTACGGAAGCCGTGTGTTGACATCGGGCATGAGTGTGGAGCAGTATTGCCGAAATCCAGTACTGCTGTACATGCACCAACGCGGAAACGTGATTGGTTATGTGAAGGACCTTCGGGTAGAGGATGGTGAAGTAACCGGGGAACTGGTGTTTGACGAAGCGACCGACCTCAGTAAAAGATGCAAGAAACAGTTTGAATTCGGCAGTCTGAGAATGGTGAGTGCCGGAATAGATATTCTGGAACTGAGTGACCAGCGAACATTTGCTGCAGGGGCAGACCAGCCCGACAATAACCAAAAGCAAGCTGTATGAGGTATCACTGGTGGATGTAGGTTCAATGATGATGCCATCGTACTGATGAAGGATGGAAACAAATCACATTGGGAAAGGATGGTGATTGTCCTTTGCCACTAATCAATAACCAAAAAACAACAGAAGAAATGGAACTGAAACTTTTGGCCCTTCAATTGGGGCTGCCGGAAACGGCAACGGAGGCTGATGTTAATCAAGCCTTAAATGAACTGAAAGCAGCCAAGGCAGAGAATGATTCCCTGAAGCAAGAAAACGGGAAGCTGACTTTGGCCCGTATCACTGGTCTTGTAGAAAAGGCAGTGGTGGAAAAGCGTCTGGGAGAAGACAAGAAGATACAGTTTATCGAACTTGGCAAGAAGGTTGGTGTCGATGAACTGAAGAATGTGCTTGATGCCATGCAACCACAGGTGAAGATTTCCACTATATTGAGCTATCAGGGCGGCAAGCAGCAGGCACAGCCGTCCACCTATGCCAAACTGAGCGATGTCCCGAGTGATGCGCTGCTTGAAATGCGCGAGCATAACCCGGAGGAGTACAAGCGCCTGTACAAGGCTGAATACGGCATGACCTGTGAAATTGAAAACCTTTAAAATGAAGAAAATGGGAAAAATTGTAATGCTTTGACGGCACTTCTGTTCAATACGCTGACAGGTGTCGTGTGTGCTTCGGTATTGGGATTCTCTCCGGTGGCCGGAGCTGTGGGAATGAATGCGGTGGCAGCCTTTATGGGAATGGCCCCGCAAAGTACTTCAATACTCCGTGAAGGGGTTTATACGGAAATCTGGACAGGGGAACTTGTTAAGGTGCTCCGTGCCGGACTGGAAGGAACCTGGCTGTCAGGAATCCCCGACCAAAGCAGTATCGTGAATAACGATGTGATTCACCTGGTAGAAGTTGGTGTAGATCCGGATGTCTTGATAAACAATAAAACCTATCCGATTGACGTGCAGGCTTTGGAAGACAAGGATATTGCCATCAAGCTGGACAAATTCCAGACCAAGGCTACGCCGATTACAGACGATGAGCTTTATGCCATCAGCTATGACAAGACCGCCCGTGTGAAAGAGGGACATGCCAACAGTATCAATGATGCGAAGTTTACCAAGGCGGCCCATGCGCTTTGTGCGAATAAAAATACGGAAACTACTCCGGTGCTTAAGACTACCGGCGAGAAAGATCCGGCTACAAACCGTCTGCGCCTTACCGTGAATGACCTTGTGGAAATGAAGCGTGCCCTTGACAACCTGCGCGTACCGTCAGACGGCCGCAGACTGGTGCTTTGCCCCGACCATGTGAATGACCTGCTGCTGACCAGCCAGGCATTCCGTGAACAGTACAATATTGACCGCAACAGCGGCAAGGTAGGTAACCTTTACGGCTTTGAAATCTACGAGTATGGCAACAACCCGCTTTATACTACAGCCGGAGTGAAGAAGGCATTGGGTACAACGGCAGAAGCCGGTGAATTTCCGTGTTCGTTTGCCTTCTACAAACAGAGGGTTTTCAAGGCAACAGGTTCTACCAAGATGTATTATTCCGAGTCAAAGAATGACCCGTTGAACCAGCGTAACCTGATTAACTTCCGCCATTACTTCATCTGCATGCCCAAGAAAGAGGATGCCGGAGTGGTAATGATGAGCGGCTATCAAGCATGATGATTATGGCAAAGTTGAAATATCTGGTAATACACTGTACGGCAACCCCGGAGGGGCGTGAGGTATCATCGGCGGACATCCGCAAATGGCATACTTCTCCGGTTGCCAGGGAGGAAGAGGATGGAAGCAGGTTGGCTATACCGACCTGTTCCACCTGAACGGAGGCGTGGAACGTCTGGTAGAAAACAATGAGGATGCACAGGTGGACCCTTGGGAAGTGACCAACGGAGCCAAGGGATATAACAGTGTAAGCCGTCACATCGTGTATGCCGGAGGCGTGGAAAAAGACGGTAAGACCCCGAAAGACACCCGCACTGGCTGCCAGAAAAAGGCACTGGAGAAGTATGTGAAGGATTTTCATCGGAAATTCCCTGATGTACGCATTATAGGACACAACGAACTGGCAGCGAAAGCCTGTCCGAGCTTCGATGTGCAGGAATGGTTGAAAGAAATAGGTATTAATCAATAATAAAACCGGGTGGTATGGACTTGAGCGAATTTATGAACATTATCCTTGGCGGCGGCCTGTTGGTACGGTGGCGACCATTGGCTCCTTGCGGGCTACTGTGAGAAAAGCGAAAGCGGAAGCGATGAAGGCCGAGGCCGGTGCAGAGGCCATGCGCATAGATAACGCCGAACATGCCACCCGCATTTTGATGGAAAATATTGTAAAACCTCTAAAAGATGAATTTTGTGAAACAAAGAAAGAACTGGCCCGCAATACGCGCGAGATGGCCCGTCTTAGAAAAGCTATTGATACAGCCGGAAACTGTCCTCATCGTGACGATTGCCCTGTGCTTGACAGGTTGCGCGAGTCACCGAAAGAGCATGAACCGGGAAGTCCGGACGGAATCGGCAAGCGCCGACAGCGCGAGCGGAAGCGACGGGCGGGACTGGTGATGGCGGGTATACCGGCGAGTTCGGTGAAGCTGACTATACCGGCGGACAGCCTCCGTAAGCTTCCTGAAGGTGCCGTGTACCGTGGTAAGAGCGGACAGGCGAATCTGACCGTAGGCAGCGACGACAGCGGGAACATCGTGGCCGAAGCCTCGTGTGACAGCCTGCAGCAGCTGGTTCTGTGGTATGAAGAAGAATTGACACGCATCCGAAGCGAGACCAGGAACGAAACTTCGAATGACGTTCAAATGGAAGAAAAACGTCCTCCGAACCGGATGCGGACGTTTATCACAGGTGTATTGGCCGGCTTATTGGCCGGTGTGTTATTAACCATCAAACTTTATAAACGATGAACAAGAATTTCATGTACGGCATAGGAGCCGTAAAGTATAAGGATTTCACAATCGGGTATATTGAAAAGAACTCGTTTGACCTGGGCGGCAAGAAACCCGAGGCCGCGAAGATCGAGGCCGAACAGGTGCAGGGTGCCCCGGTGCTGGTCATCCCACAGAGTAACGGCGGCATCGCCCCGACGTTCAATGTGATCCAAATGAACTATTCGAACCTGCACAAACTGCTTGGCGGCAGCCTGCATTATAAGAAAGAAGATTCGGAAAAGAAAACTCCGATCGGCTGGACAGCCCCGTCGGAGGTGCTTGTCATGCAGGGACCATGGGAACTCTCCCTCGTGTCCGGACAGAGCGTACTGATTCCCAACGCCACGCTGCTTTCCAATCCTGCAGGCAAGCTGACCCTTACAGAAACCTCCAAGATAGAGGTTACGCTCGAAGTGGCGATGCCGGAGGACGGTTCGCAGCCTTACGGCGTGTTCGATACGGAAGCAATACCGGACGAGTGGGGGCAGTACAAGCTGCCGCCGGCGGAAGCCGCAGCTGCAGCATCGCTCCAAAGTGAGGAGGGCTAACGTATGGCTGACCGTTTGGAACAACTGATAGAGATGGAGTGTGCGGACGCGCTGCTTGACAGCGGCGTGTCCGTACCTCTTAAAAGGTGGAAGCTTCCGTGGCTGAACGCCCGGTGGAGGTGCGTGTGACGATGAAGCGTCCGAGGCTGCGGGGTCAGATTCTGCTGGCGCGGGAATACCTGAAGACGGGTGTCAAACCCGATTGGCAACCGAAGGACAAGACCGAGGAACTGGCCTTTGTGGCGGAGCATGGTAAGGCTGTGAGCCGCCTGCTGGCCTATACGGTATGCCGGGGATACGTGTCGCGGCACGTGGGCATCGGGGTGACAGCGTGGGTACTGCGGAACTTTGTGGAGTGGCGTTATCTGACGGCCATGTTCCGAACATTCGAGCGTCTGATGGGCACGAAGGATTTTATGCGTATTATCAGCTCGACAGCGCGGGCGAACCCGATGACTCCGAGACTGAGCCAGGCAAGGAAGGGGAGTTAAGAACCCGGTATGAAGGTTCCCATAGCCCTTTCGGCTTCGTGTGGCAGATTGCATCGGCGACCGGCTGGAGCGTGGATTACATCCTTGATGGGGTGAATTACCAGACGCTGATCATGATGCTGAGCGACGCGCCGCGGTATGTGCGGAAAAAGCAAAGGCGGCGGAAATGGTGCTCCCAGACCGGAACACAGCGCCGAGGATGAAGCGAACGATATAGTAGGATTTTTTCAAAGCAAACTGGAATGAGCAAACCTGTAGAAGTTGAATTTTTGATGAAGGACAAACTCACGCCCGGCATGAACAAGGCCGAGCGTGAGGCGCTGGAACTGCGTAATACCGTCAGACTGCTGGAGGCTGAACTGGAAAGCTGCGCCTTGCCGGGGAGACGGCTGCCCCAATCTGGACCAGAGTGCCAATATCGCGCAGATCCATGCACTGGAGAAGCAGCTTGAGGAATTGCGCGGCAAACTGAAACTGCTGCAGGAGGAATCGGAATCCGTGCAGGTCACCCCTGCAGATGTACCCAACGCGCAGCGCCAGTTGGGCGGGCTTCACAACAGTATCCAGCAGATCGCCCGTGAAATGCCTTCTTTGGCCATGGGACCGCAGATGTTCTTCCTGGCAATCAGCAACAACCTGCCGATTTTTACGGACGAACTGGCCCGTGCCCGCAAGGAATACGATGAGCTGCAGAAGTCCGGCAAGAAGGGCACACCGGTATGGAAGCAGGTCCTGTCCTCACTTTTTCCTGGCAGACGGCCATGACCACCGGCATCATGCTGCTGGTAATGTACGGTGATGAAATCTGGGATTGGACGAAAAACCTGTTCAGTGCCAAAAAAGGCGTGGATGAATTCAACATATCACTCAAGGAAATGACCGAGATAGAGAAGGACGGCCGTGCCAGATGGTGCGTACCCGCTTCGAACTGAAATCGGTCATCGATGAAATAAAGAACTTCACCGGCAGCAAGGAACAGGAAAAGGCGAAGGTGGAGGAACTGAACCGCAAGTACGGGGAATCTTTCGGGTATTATAAAACACTTTCCGAATGGTATGATACCCTTATCCAAAAGAGCGAGGACTATGTACAGGTTCTGCTGCACCAGGCCAATGTCCAGAACCTTGTAAAAAAGCTGCAGAAGCCGATGAAGAGGTGAATAAAATCAAGGCGCAGAAACCGGAAGAGGCGGAAAGCGCCATGGGTTTTTTCGGGAAATGGGGACAATATATCATGCAGTCAAGCATGGCAGAATCCGGGCAGTTCTATGACGCACAGGCTGCCATCAAGAAACATGATCAGGAAGCTTATGACGTACTGTTGAAAAATGCCGAAAACAAACGTGACGGTTATCTGAAAAAAGCGGAGGAAGAGGTAAAGAAAGCCGCAGAAGCAGCCAAAAAAGGAAATATCGGTGGGCATATCGACCCCAAGCAGTCCGGGAAGAATCCGGAAGCGGAAGCCAAGCAACGGCTTGCCACAGAGCGCAGGCTGGCGCAGGATCTTGCCGCCCTGCAGGCTGAAAACCGGAAGGAAGAGATAGACCGCATGCAAGCCGGTACCGAGAAGAAACTGGCACAAATCGAATATGACTATAACGCCCGGAAAGAAGAGATAAACCGGCAGGAAGCCGACTGGAAGCGTGAGAACAAGGAAGCCGGTCTTTCTACCGGAGATAACGGACTTACCCGGGAGCAACAGGATGAACTTGAAAAAGCCCGTGCCTCAAACACCGAGTCAAGGAAAAAAGCGGAGGCGGACGTGTACAGGGAAGAGGCGGAAGCCATGCGTGACTATCTGAAGGAATACGGTACCTTCCAGCAGCAGAAACTGGCCATCGCTGAAGAATATGCCGAGAAAATCCGCAAGGCAGAGTTCCAGGGCGAAAGACTGACTTTGGAAAAGCAGCGTGATGCGGCTGTGCACAAAGTGGACATGGAATCCCTTACCCTGAAGATAGACTGGGGAGCAGCGTTCGGGGATTTAACCGGCTTGCTTGCAGACCAGATGAAGAATCTGCTTGGCGAACTTAAGCAGTATGTCAAGACGGATGAGTTCAAAAAATCAGGAGCAGCGGATCAGCAGGTCGTTTACGATGCCATTGAACGTATTCAAAGCATGCTCCCCGGTGGCAACGGCACATTGGATTTTGCCCGGCTGCAAACGCAGATGCACGCTTTGGGGGATGCCGTAACACGTGTGCAAAATGCAGAACTGCAGCAGGAAGCGGCATTCATCCGGTTGAAAGCGGCGCAGGCCGATTACAACAAGGCTCTTGAAAGCGGTAACCAGGCAGAAATAGAACGTACCCAAATTGCTCTTCAAACGGCTCAATCGTCCAGCGTTTCAGCTGACGAAGAATACCTGAACGCCACCTCTGAAATGAAGGCGCTTGCCGGGGAGGTGAAAAGTGCCTCCCGGGACACGGTTGACGGATTGAACATGGTATCCAACGGGTTGCACGGCTTTGCGAGCGGAACCTTGCAGGGATCATTTGAAGGAATCCAGAACATGCTTACCGGTCTTTCAAAACTGAATATCGGAGGCAAGGTCGCGATGCCATCAGCCGGATGTCCGAAACCCTGTCAAGTGCCGGAGTCATCGGGCAGATCATATCGGCCATTCTCTCCATACTGGATTTGCTGAAAGACGGTATTGGCCCGATTATCTCATCATTGATAGACACCATTTTCAATGCGATAACCGGAATACTCGACAATATCCTCAGCGGAGACCTGTTCAAACAGATAGGCGGTTCCCTTGTGAAAGGTATCGGGGGATTGCTGAACACGGTGTCTTTCGGAGGTTTCAACAAACTGTTCGGCATCGGCGGGAACGCCAAGGAAGTGCAGGCGGCTATAGACCGTCTTACAGACCGGAACGAGCTGCTGCAGACCTCGATAGAGGATCTGACCGACACCATCAAGCAGAGCCAGGGACGAAGAGTGTGGCGGCTTACCGCGACGCGTACAAGATGCAGCAGGAAACGAATTCGAACTACCTGCAGATGGCTATGGCGCAAGCGGCTACCACGGAAGCCACCACAGCTGGAACTACTACTGGGGCGGCTTCAGCCAGGCACAGATAGACAAACTGAGCGGGCAGATTGGCCGCCGGTGGGACGGGAACCTGTGGAGCCTGAGCCCGGAGGAGATGAAGGCGCTGCGCAGCAACGTGGACATGTGGACGCAGATACAGAACACCGGCAAGGGAGGCTACGGCAACAGCCTTACAGATAAACTGGATGACTACATAGCGCAGGCCGGCAAGCTGGAGGAACTGACCGACCAGCTGTATGAAGGTCTGACCGGTATTTCATTCGACGGGATGTACAGCAGTTTCATCGACAACCTGATGAACATGAAGTATGGCGCGAAGGATGCGGCAGAGGATATATCCGAGTACTTCATGCGGGCGATGCTGAGCAACAAGATCGGTGAGATGTACAGCGAAAAACTGAAAGGCTGGTGGGAGAAGTTCGGCAAGGCCATGGAGGACAACGAACTGACTGAGGCGGAACGGAACGCGCTGATGGAAGAGTACATGCAGTATATGGATGAAGCCCTTGCCCTGCGTGACAACCTGGCGGCAGCACCGGTTATGACAAGACGCAGCAGGGCGGTACGAGCCAAAGTGCGAAAGCGGGCGGCTTTACGGCCATGACGCAGGACCAGGGGACGAAGCTGGAGGGCATGTTCACCGGCGGGCTGCAGCACTGGAGCAGCATGGACGACCGGCTGGAAAGCGTGGTGGAGAAGATGGACACGGCTGAAGGGCATCTGGCCCGGATAGCCGAGAACACCGGTGTGAGCGCCGGACACCTGGGCGAACTGAAGGAAGTGATAAAGAAAATGATACGTGACGGACTAAAAGTGAAGTGATATGGGCAATATACTGAGCGGACTGGTGCTGGTGAACGGCACGGACATCTGGACGGAATACGGCGTGTTCCTGGTGGAAGACCGGCGCGGCGGCATGGAGAACCTGACGGCCATCCTGACTCCGAGCAAGGCCAAGAAGGATACCGCCGTGTCCATCCGGGAAGAGCACGGGGAAAAATACAGCGCCGTGCTGACCCCCCGGAATGAGGCGCGGGACGTGACGCTGCACTTTGCGCTGTACAACAAGACCAAGGCCGGATGGATGAAGCAGTACTTTGCCTTCGTGAATTTCCTGAAGCAAGGGAAGGACGGCTGGCTGGACATCCGTTTCCCCCAGCTGGATCTGCAGCTGCGTGTGAAGTATGCCGACTGCACGAAGTTCACCCCGCTGACCTATCTGTGGACGGAAGGCGTGCATGCCGGAAAGTTCAAGGTGAAGTTCCGGGAACCGAACCCGATTATATAACTTTCAAACGCTATTAGAATATGCTTCTAACGATATATGACAAAGCCGGGAACAAGCGTGCGGACGTAGCCGTGAACGACAGCTCGACGCAAAGCAAGGAGGTGCAGGGAGACAATGTGCTTTCCCTGTCGTTCAGCTATTATGCCTTCGTGCCCCTGGATGTGAACGACTACACGGACTATCTGGCGAACGGTACCGGCTGACGGAACGCTACACGCCGAAGCAGGTGAGCGAGGGTGAATGGGAGTATACCTGAAGCTGTACGGTATCGAGAGCCTGATCAAGCGGTTCCTGGTGCTGGAGACGACGGACGGGGACACGAACCCCCTGTTCACCCTGACAGCCACGCCCCGCGAGCATGTGGCGATGGTGGTGAAGGCCATCAATGACGGCATGGGCCACATTACCGACTGGAAAGTGGGTACGGTGGAAGGTGCGGAGCTGATTACGATAGACTACGAGGGCATGTACTGCGACGAAGCGCTGAAAGCCATCGCGGAAAAGGCCGGCGGCAAGGTGGAATGGTGGGTCGAGGGGCAGACTGTGAACGTGTGCCGCTGCGAACACGGGGAAGAAATCACCCTTGGCTACGGCAAGGGGCTGACCTCCCTGGAAAGAGATACGAGCAACACGGCCAAATTCTATACGCGCCTGTTTCCGGTAGGTTCGACCCGCAACATCGATGCGGAGAAATACGGCAGCCCGAGATTGATGCTCCCCGGCGGCAGGAAGTACATCGAGCAGGGCGTGGATGAATACGGCATCTATGACCATTACGAGCAGGAAGCCTTCAGTGACATTTATCCCCACCGGGTGGGTACGGTGAGTTCGGTACGCAGCGAGGAGGTAACGGACGATGAAGGGAACAAATTCACCGTCTATTACTTCCGTGACGGGGAACTGAACTTTGACCCCAACCTGTACGAACTGGCCGGTGAGACGAAACGCGTGTCGTTCCAGACAGGCGACCTGGCCGGACTGGGAGAAAGCGATGACCACTACTTTGAGGTGAACTACGACAGCGCGGCACGTGAATTCGAACTGATCACCATCTGGCCCTACGATGACGACACCCAGCTGCCGGGCGGCAAGCTGGTGCCCCGAGCAGGCGACACCTATATCCTGTGGAATATCCGTATGCCGGATGAGTATTACCGGCTGGCCGAAGAGGAGTTTGCGGTTGCGGTGGACGAGTACAACAAGGACCACTGGCTGGACATTGCCGCCTACAAAGCCCCGACAGACCCGGTATACATCGAGGAGCACGGCATCGACCTGTTCGTGGGCAGACGGGTGAAGCTGGAGAGCCGGAAGTATTTCCCGGAGAAAGGTACCGTCAGAGCCGTATCACCAAGACTCAGCCGCAAGGTGAACGAACCCGGCAGATGGACATCGAGATAAGCGATGCGCTGCAGGTGGGCAAATTTGACAAGGTGACGGACAGCATCGGGGAGCTGAAAAGCTATACGAAATCGAAGACGGAAGGCGCTGCCCTGCCGGACATCATACGGAGCTGGGACAAGACGCTGCCCACGGACAACAACCTGTTTTCCGCCCGGCGCAGCCAGAAAGAGTTCCTGAACAAGAGCAAGCCGGATACGGCAAAAGAGTCCATCCGCTTCCTGAAGGGTGTGAGCTTTGGCGAGGCTGCCGGCGGCAAGCCCTGCGGCAGCGTGGACGGTGCGGGCAATGCCGAGTACCTGACCGCCGTGATCCGCGAACTGCTGCGCAGCACGGAGTTTGTGGACGGGCTGACCGGTGAGGCTGGCAGCTGTGGATTGACCAGCTGACCGGATTGACGAACCTGACGGTGGACAAAGTGACTGCCCGGCAAAGCCTGGTGGCACTGGAACTGCTGATAGAGAAGGCCCGCAGCGTGTGTGGGCAGCTGGTGGTGTCGGCAGCCAACGGCAAGATCAAGGACGTGGTGAAGCAGGGCGACAACTACCGCATCGTGTTTGAGCAGGAATCGGGTTTTGTGGCCCATGACCTGATGCGCTGTGCGGTTACGGCTGGCAAGAAACTAAAAGCATACTGGGTGGAGGTGGCTTCGGTGATAGCCGGTGGTGTGCTGGTCCCAGTAAGCGAGTTTGGCGGGGTGAAGCCGGAGGCAGGCGATGAGTGCGTGCTGATGGGCAACACCGAAAACCCGCTCCGGCAAAACCTTATATCCATTGCGGCCACGGAGGACGGACAGCCCCGTATCGACATTCTGGACGGTGTGAAGGCCAAGAACTTCAACGGCTGCCTTCGTTGCCGGCTGGGCAAGCTGGACGGCATCAGGAGCAGCGCTTTCCCGGCAGACAAACAGCCGAAAGGAAACGGCCTGTATGCTGACAACGTGTGCTGAAGGTACGTTCGTGTTGATGACGGGCGAGGACATCCTGACGCGGTTTGAGATAACCGAGGGGAAAATCCATTCAGCCGTGGAAAGCTTGCGCAAGGAAATACGCGAAGAACAGAGCTATTTGGACAACAGCAGTTTTGCCGACGGTATGGACAAATGGAAGACGGGCAGCAAGGCTACGCTGTTCACCCTGGGCGGACGCTGGATCTGGGCGAACGGCGGTCCTTACGGTACGAAGCCGGACGGGCATGCGAGATACGGACCGACGGCAAGGTGCCTTATGCCTATATCCGGAACAGCTATATCATGCAGAAACTGGAGGACTTCCGCCTGGTACCGGAGTACCGGCAGACGAACAGCCAGGGCGAACGGGTGCCCGGCGTGGTGTATCTGTCCTTCAGCTACCGGGTCATCAAGCCGGACGGTTGAAAATCGAATTTGTGGGTGCTGACAAGACCGGGTTTGAAAACTTCAACATGTTCGGCCATGAAGAAGACCTGCCCGTTGGCGGCGAGAAGATGTTCACGCTGGACGGCCTTTGGAACGGTACGGGAGACTTCAAGCTGTCGTTTACGGGCGTGATTTACATTTCGCTGCTGGTATTCTCTACCAACAAGGCGGATGCACTGGCCTATAAGTACCGTACACTGTTCGAACAGAGCGACCGGCTGGTAAAGATTTCAGCGGCGGTCTTCGACAAGGACGGTAATGCGCTGAAAGAGACCGGGCTTGTCATAAAGCCTGAAGGTTCCGGTCTGTATGCGCAGGACAATACAGGAAAGATTGCCCTTATCGGGGTGAGCGTGGAGGAAGAGGACGAGTACGGAAATACCGTGAGCAAAATCAAGCTGACAGCCGACCATATACAGCTGGAGGGACTGGTAACGGCCAACGGCAACTTCAAGATACTGGAAGACGGCAGCATTGAAACGACCAACGGTAAGTTTACCGGAGAGATAGACAGCAGCAAAGGGAAAATCGGCGGCTTTGAGATAGGAAACGGCCGTATCGGTTCTGTGGCCGACTCTCACGGGAGCGGTGGCGGTCTTGCCATTTATGATGATTTTTTCCGTGTCGGCGGCAGCAAAGGATATGTGATGTTCGGTGATGATGTGATACCGTCTTCTGCAGGAGGAGCTTTTACCGCTGTCGGTCGTATCGTGAACTCAGCCCCCAATATATACGGGAATTACGGCTTCGACCAAGCGAACTATGGATTGTTTATAGATGTTACCGGCGGTACGAAGAACTACGGTATCAGCAGCAATGCGGCATTACTTGCCCCGGCGTTTATCAATACGAAAGCAAGCTGCTTACCTTCGGAAGTGGAAACTACACGGTGGATTTTTCGCAGCATAACATTATCCTCATGTATTACAACCAACCGAATTATAATGCTGTGGAAGTGACCTTACCGTCGGAGAGTTCTGTCGCATCCCAGTTCGGTCTCCGCTATTTGCCGTCCGATTTTGCCGCAGTGGTCACACTTCGTGTCAGACCTGGTTCAAAGGATATAATACTAAAAGGAATTTATAACCACAACGAGGATATGCAGGATTACAAGATGGCCTCCGGGGACTCCGTGATGGTGCTTATAACCAAGGCGGACGGTTTCCGTTACCAGATATTGAATCATTCATTATAAAAGCAGAATATATGAAAAAGTTAGATTTCAGGAATTTCAGCGTTCCCACCGGAATAACCCGTCAGACGAGGGAGGTTTTCGACGCACGCGAGCAGATAGCCGATTTGCTGTATACGCGTGTCAGTGGCATCAAGGCCCATCGGCTTGCATTCAAGATTTTCGAGAGTACCGGCGAGACCGAGTTCAGTGATGAGGAGATCGATATGATACGCATGGCGGTGGAACGCTATTGTCTTCCCAATGTGATAGATGCCCTGAACGAAATCCTGGGCGGGTCAGAAACCGATAAAAACGAATGAGTATGGCAGAAATGACACAAGAAGAAATGGTTCAGGAAGTGCTGAACCAGGTACTCCAGAGTTCGACCGGCGTGGAGGATCTGGAGACCGTCACCTCGCTGAGCGGTGTGAAATCACTGCCCGGTGAGAAGGACGGCAAGATGGTGAACGTGCCTTTGGACTGATAGGGAAGCCTGCGAGCGATGCCGCCGCCCGTGCCGAGGCTGCCGCCAAGAAAGCGGAAGGAGCCGTAGCCGGACTGGAGGATAAGACGCAGGCCGCCACGGAAGCGGCCACCAAGGCCAACGAAGCGGCAGCCAAGGCAGAAAATGCCGCAGCCAAGGTGGAGCAGGCAACGGCAGCAGCCGTCGGCGGAGCTACCGCACGCTTTTCCTCATGGATGGAAACAGGCAATGTTTTACCTGACAAGAGTACCAAACCGGGCGGCAGCGTGGTGTATGTGGCGGATGCCGGGAAGTTCGCCTATTATATGGACTCCACCCTTTACGGGGACTGGGATGTAGCGGGTGTACCCCTGCCGGTATGTTCATGGATGCGGACCGGACAGCCATACTGCCGGACAAGCTTTACCTGCTTGGCGATGCCGTATATACCGGAACGGGAGGCGTTCTGAAACTTCTGGCCTATCGCCATGCGGTGATGAGCGAGGAAACTTACGAAGCACTACAGGACAAGGATGCGAATACGCTGTATCTGATTTATGAGGAGGAGTGACGATGATAGCAATAGGCGGTAAGGAAATAACGGCTGCGTATGTGGGGAAACGCGCCCTGTCGGCTGTCTATGCCGGGGCAAGACTGGTATGGTCTGCGATAAGCAGCTGTTTCGGACTTGGATACTGGAAAGGCGACGAGCCGTGGAACGGGTCGGACGCATGGAACGGTAGCAGTAAACTGATAAATGAATGATTATTATAAAAGGACAGTATTATGGCAAAAAGGAAAATAAGCGGAATCATCAACGCGACTGAACATCCGATGAATCTTGAAACACCATGGAACCAGAAACAGCCGGACGGCACCTATCATGCCTATGCAGGCGATGACATCGAAGCGTTCCTGAAGAAGGAACTGTCAAACCGTACCCCTACCGAGGAACTGGTGAGCGGCGAGACGAAACCTCCTACATCCGGAACGGTGTTCGATGCGATGGTGGGTATAGTGACGGACGTGGATGTGCAGGACAGCGAGGACGGCACCCAGTACGTGATGACCGTCAAGCAGAAGGACAACCAGGGCGGCGAGAGCTCGAAGGAAGTGCGCTTTTCCAAGTACACGGATGACGACAAGGTGGTGGTGAACATCGACCTGACGGACAGCGGCGGTGCGGGACTTCCCGCCTCGCAGTATCTGGCACTGGGCAGCGGCTTTGTGGTGAAATACTCCGTGGGTGTGGGTACTGCCGGTGGCGGTACGGTGGACGGCTACAGCGACCTGAAAGCCCGCGTAATCGTGAAACGCGGTTCGACCGTCATCAGTGAGTTCCGGGATGCGGAGTTTGTGGGCGTTACAGCCGGACAGAGCTATACCTTTGACGCTTCGCCCTATCTGAAGGATGCCACTGCCTATACCGTACAGGTGGAAGCGCAGGCAACTTACCAGGACGGCACGCTGATGAAGACGGCCACGGCCAAGGTGACCATGGTGGCCATGGAGCTGGAGACCACCTACTCGGCGGGCAACGGGCTGGCCGACGGGGGATATAAAAATGACGTGAACATCCCCTTTACTGCCAAGGGCACGAGCGGTGAGAAGAACATCTACTACCGCGTGAACGGCGGACAGGCCTTTACCCTCGGTCTTTCGGCCGGCAGCGGTGTGCAGCAGAAGAACGTGACCATCCCCTTGACACAGATGCAGGAGGGTGCGAACGTGGTGGAAGCCTATGCGCAGCATGAGAACTCCGGTGTGGTGAGCCGGGTGCATTACATTACGCTGCTGAAGGCAGGCGGAGGTGTGACAGCGTATGCCGGCCTGATGTTCAGCCACCGGGCAGCGGGGTTCCAGCGTGACTGGAAACACCCGGTGCTGGAGGCAGAGCAGTTCACGGCATGGAACTTCACGTATGCCGGCTATGACCGCGATGCGTACACGGCCCGTGTGAAAGTGACCGACCGGGGCAGCGTGGTGAAGGAAGACCTGCTGCAACGCGGTGAGACCGGCAGCTACGGACGGACGAACGTGAACGTGGAACCGCTGGACTACCGTGTGTCGTGCGGTGATGCCGTGCTTGAGGTGCAGGTGAACACCACATCGCACCCGGACATTGAAGCCACGCTGGCACCGGATGCCGTGTGTACGTTTGACGCCTTCGGGCGAAGCAACACGGAAAACAACCCGGCAAGCTGGGTGAGCGGTGACAAGCGCATGGAGTTCCGGGACGTGCTGTGGAGCGTGAACGAATACGGTGCCGGTAGCGGCTGGCACAAGGACCGCCTGCTGCTGGCCGGTGGTGCAGGTATGACCCTGACCGCTGACGGTGGGTACCGCCCCTTCAACGAGGCGGACAAACCCGAAGGCTTTGCTATTCGTGATGTGGGCATGACACTTGAGATAGAATACAGCACGGCCAACGTGACGGACACGGATGCGGAGCTGATCACCTGCCTGGGGCAGCTGGACAACGGCAACCGGTACGGGCTGATTGTGACCCCGGAAGAGGCCAAGTTCCTGACCGGCGTGGTGACCGAGGCGATGGATGCCGGACAGGTGCTGCGCTATGAAGACTCGGTGGGTACCAAGTTCCAGCCGGGCACGAATATCCGCATTACCTACGTGTTCTATCCGAACGTGCAGACCAACGAACAGCGCACGCTGATCGGTTTCTATGTGAACGGTGAAGAGTCGGCTGCTTCCAAGTGGCTCGACAAGGTGAATTTTGACATTCAGAGCCAGTTGGAATTTAAGTCGGCAGGTGCCGACCTGAACGTGAAGAGCGTGCGTATCTATAACAAGGCGCTGACCTCGGACGAGGTGCTGAACAACTACATCGTGGACCGCAACCACCTGGAGGATGCCGACGGGGAACCGGGCGTGCGCTCACTGGATGAGGACAACCGCGTGCTGAACGAGGGGGACACGGTGAGCATGGAGAAGCTGATGGGACTGATGAAGAAGCGGCGGAACTCGATCCTGGTACTGATAGGCACGGGCAGCGTGGGCAGTGAGGTTCCGAGCGAGAGCGACACGCTGAACGTGGTGGATGCACTGGCCCAGCTGAACGACAAGAAGGCCAACAAGCTGGTAAGGGAGGTCCGTTTCTATAACGGAGAGGACAGGACGCTTGACTTTATCCTTACCAACGTATATGTCCGTATTCAGGGTACTTCTTCCGTGAACTATGCCAGAAAGAACTTCCGTTTCTACTTCCAGAAGACGGCAAGCGGCTGGACGGTTACATTGAGCTACGGGGAGATTGACGGAAACGGCAGGCAGAAGAATCCGGTGGTAACTACCGGCAAGAAAAATCTCTTCAAGTTACGCAGGAACTCCGTAGGCGCGAAGCTGGCATGTTCCAAATGCGACTTCTCGGACTCGTCCATGACCACCAATACCGGAGGTGCGAAGCTTATCAATGACGGACTGAAAGAGATGGGGCTGCTTACGCCTGCCCAGCGTTACGCCAAAGACCATGGGCTGGAGGATGATTACCGTTCGGCCATCGACGGCCTGCCGTGCGACCTGTTCGTAGCGAAGAGTGCCGACGAAGACCTGACCTATTACGGCCAGTACAACATGAACAACGAGAAGAGCGACAGCTACCCCATCTTCGGGCAGGATGAGACCATCGGCGGCGAGAAATGGGGCGAGGGCGACACGCTGAACTACCTGGAAGCCGACGAGGAAGGACACAAGCAGTACCTGCCCGTCTGCTTCGAGACGCTGAACAACTCCAATCCGCTGTGCCTGTTCCACTGGTTGCCGAGTACCGAACCGGAGCATAAGGATTTCATGGACTACAACTTGACGGAGGACTGGAATTTAATCATCCGAAAGATACCTTCTGGTCGGACGGAGGCGGTGACGCGGAGGAAGAACCGAACCTGAAAGACCACCTCGGTACCGGTGACAAGTACGACAAGATGTACAAGGCCACCGACCGCATGATGAGTTTCGTCTACCGGTGCGTAAAGGAAACGCCTGCGGGCAGGAACATGGTTTACAGCACGGAATCCCATTCGTTCGAGGGGGTGGACTATGCGGACGACGGCGACAAGTTCCCTACCGCCAAGTGGCAGAGCGATACGTTCAGGAAAGAGGCCGGGAAGTATTTCGACCTTCCCCACCTGATTGCCTACTATCTGTACGTGCAGTTCAACCTCGGCGTGGACCAGCTTGCGAAGAACATGCTTATCCGCACATGGGACGGTGTGAAATGGTCGATTGACTATTATGACGGCGACTGCCAGCTCGGTTCTGACAACAAGTCGTTCCTGACCGGGAAGTATGACGACAACCGCCAGACGAAGCGCGACGGGGCTTATGTGATGCAGGGTCATAACTCGTGGCTGTGGAACCTCATCGTGGCCAACTGCTGGGACATGATTGTGGAGATTATGGTGAGCGGATGGAACGGGGGCGCAAGCTTCATGAGTGCCTTCAGTATCCAGAAAGCCATAGACCATTCGATACCGAACAGATGAAGAAGTGGTGCTCACGCCTCTATAACAAGTCCGGAATCTTCAAATACATCTACCCGTTCCTGAACGAAATGCCGGTGGGTGCGGACGGAGCCAAACAGACCTATCCGCAAATCTACGGTCTGAAGGGTTCGTTGAAAGCACACCGGAACTACTTCATCCACGCCGGTATGACCTGAAGCAGGTGGAGTACGGCTATGTATCCACGCTGGTGCCCAGTTCTACCAGAGTACGGCATCGCTGGACAAGGCCTACACGCTGAAGCCGATGCAGTACCGGCTGACCATCCCTTACCGTGTGCAGCTCTCCACCAGCAACGGCGTGCAGGCCGACAGCGGCGTAGTGGATGCGGACGTGCTCCATTCCCTGCAGCTGACCCGTGCCTTCGGTGAGAACGACCCGCTGAAGATTATCGGTGCAGCCAAAATCAAGGAGCTGGTATGGCACGAGGATGCGTTCGCAATCGGCTTCAACTTCGGTCTGCTGACCTCACTGGTAAAACTCGACATGAGCGTGGAGAAAGCCAGCGGTTACCGGAACGGCTCGTTCATGGCTTCGACGAACGGCATGCTGCTTCTGGAAGAAGTGAACATGCGGAACAACCGGCTGGCCCGGAACGGGGACAACGGCAATGTGGCTACTTTGGACTTGAGCTGGCAGGGCCGCCTGAAGAAACTGGACGTGAGGGGTACGGGGCTGACCCGTGTGAAACTGGCCACCGGTGCGCCCGTTGTGCAGTTATGCCTGCCGGACACGATTGAGGAACTGTTCCTGGAATATCTGACCAAGCTGTCCGACAGTGGCCTGATACTGGAAGGCATCAATAATGTGCGGGGCTACCGCTACACCAACTGCCCCGGCATCGACGGGTTCGCTATGCTGGAACGCCTGCACCAGGCCAGACTGAACGGCAGCGGCAAGCTGGAGCGCTTCGTGCTGGAGATAGACCGGGAAGACGACGGAACCTGCTGAAGAAGTATTACGACTACGGAACGTATACACAGACGGGTGCCGTGGATGACCGGCATTCGGGACTGAGGGGCAAGCTGACCCTAACGAAGTATCTGGCTGATGAGGAACTGGAGAAGTATGCCGCCCGTTATCCGGAACTGACCATCAAGCAGCCGCCCTATACGATGATTGAGTTTGACGACAGTGTGGCCGACGATGCCAATGTTTCGAACCTGGACAACAAGACGGGGTACAAATTCGGCAATACGTACAAAATGAGCGGGCATGTGAATGCTATCCTGTCCAAGCGCCACCGCGTATTGGCCAAGGTGACCAAGATGCCCACGAGCCGGAAGGTGGAGATAGCCGGGCAGCAGGTGGAAGTGAACAACCCGGACGGGGAAATAACCTATTTCCCCCTGCATGACGAAAGCTCGAACTTCTATGCCGATGCGGAGGATATGAACGATTGCACGGTGGCGAAGCTGGACGGCAGCGAGGGTGACTGGATGATGTATGAGCCGTTTTACTGGAGCAAAGGCATCAATGACTATCTGAACAACAAGAAGTACGCCTGCTACAGCAGTTATCCGGAGGACGAAATGCCCCCGGTTCCGGACGCGACGGTACTGACACTGGATGCCATCAAGGAGACACAGGGCGGCTGGCTGGGTGAACGCAAGATTATGAGCGGAAAGCCTACACTGATGGAATCCTATACGACTGACAAGGCCTATTCGGTATGTAAGGTGGATGTATCCGGCTACAGGCGCGTGCGCTTCCCGAGCGTTCCAGGAACAGGCTTATCGGCAGTGTGTTTGCTGATGCGGAGGGAAACATCCTGAAGAGTATTGTGGTGCCGACCATCGGCTTGAAATTTGAAGCCGGCATGTATCTGATAGCAGACGTTCCGGAACGTGCTACAGCCCTGCATTTCTCCATTCTGAACACGGCAGAGTTTGACTGCGTGGTGCTGAGCAACAGCGACAAGATAGAGGACATGGAACCGGATTGGGTGGCCAATGAGGAACATCTGTGTGCCGTTGTGGGCAGTTCTGTAGTGGGCAGCAAGTTGCGTGCTGCATAACCGGAGCTTCGACCACGGCAAGCATGACCTGGACGGACTTCCACTATTACAGCCAGCAGCGTGGCATGCAGCAGATAGATGCCCTGATGCACAGCCGCATCGCGAACCTGAGCTATGCAAAGTACGGGCGTAGGGACATGCAGGAACAATGCGGTGCCGGTCAGCATAACAATAACCGGACAACGGGTGGAACGGCCGACCATGGAATGACAGATACCATCGGCTATGACGAAGCGTATGTCATTAACAATAAATCACGAATTCGCTGATTGACGGCTTGGTGCATCAGTATGCCTGGTATAAGAGCCGGGACGAATACGGACAGGCGACCGTGGTGCAGGTGAACAATATCTGCTGCCTGGGCTACGAGGACATCTACGGCAACAAGTATGACATGATGGACGGTGTGGATCTGCCGAATGACAGCGGCAACCAGGGCAAATGGCGCATTTGGATGCCTGACGGCAGTATCCGTATGGTACAGGGCAAGAAGGACAGCGGTCAGTGGATTACAGGCGTGGCGCACGGCAAGTATATGGACATGGTTCCGGTAGGTAATTTGAACGGATCATCTTCTACTTACTATACCGACATGTACTGGATAAGCACCGCCACGGTCCGTGTGGTCTATCGCGGGTACAACAATGCGAACGCGAATGGCGGTGTGTCGAATGCGAATGCGAATAACGATGCTTCGAATACGAATGCGAATATCGGCTCGCGTCTGGCCTTCCGCGGTAAACTCGTCCGGGCGCAAAGCGTGGCAGCGTATAAGGCGATACGCGAGGTGGCGTAAGCGCAAAGCGCCAAAGCGTGGAGCGAAGCGACTAAAACGAAAGAACGGGATTCGGATGGTTTCCGAATTCCATTTAAAAGGTATTCAAATACCGGCGAAGCGGTCGAAAAAATAGAATTTTGAGGTATATGAAAAAGATTATCGCATTTTTAAAAATGAGTAACCGTT
>ENA-OQHP01000033-OQHP01000033.1-human-gut-metagenome-genome-assembly--contig:-NODE-33-length-42995-cov-2.723687_pt1 | contig 42995 bp, 58 predicted proteins | sample MGYA00242563_ERZ504717 | MGnify/ENA primary metagenome ERZ504717 (study PRJEB26092, sample SAMD00036212) | human gut metagenome | host: Homo sapiens | study: EMG produced TPA metagenomics assembly of... | reverse complement strand
CAAGAATTAAGAAAAATATATGAAAAGGAATTAGGTTTAATAAAAAGGAAAGCTTTGTATAAGCTTTCTTTTATTATATTTCCTAACTAGTAGATAGTTTGGGATGTTTCCAATAAAGTTTTTCACAATGTGGACTACAAAATTTTTTTCGTCTATCTTTTATATTTGTAACGGTTACTAATATATGACATTTTTTACAATAAAATTGTTTTGATATTGGCTCATTATCCTCTATATTAGAAATTATTCTTGGTTTATTATAATATATTTTTTTGTAATGTATTTTTCGGCAATGAACACAACAATATTTTTGAAAAGTGTATATTGTTTCAAATGTATTTAAACAAACAGGACAAATTTTTTTCATAAATTAATTTCTTTAGATATAATACCTTGTTCTTTTAGCATATTAAAATGGTCTTGCATTGTCATCATTCCTGGTGTTGATTTCATAATATTTATAAGGCTCGTATAGTCTTCATTTTTTATACAACTAACAGTAGCGTTATTGCGTAATAGAATTTCCAAACAAAGAACTTTATGCTCTTTAGTGGTAACTAATTTTTGTGTTATGATAGCTTGAAATGTGTTAGCTAATAAATTTTTTAAATTAAGTTTTTCTTCATAGCTTATCATTCTATCTAACGCATCAATAGCGTTATTTGCATGGAGCGTTGTAATTACTAAATGACCAGACTCAGCGGCAAATAACGCTACCTTTATATCTTCAAGTGTTCTAAGTTCTCCAATCATAATTACATTAGGATTTTCACGCATAGCAGATTTTATACTTTCTGAAAAATTTGTAATATTTTTACCTAAAGGAATTTGAGAAATAATAGATTTTTTATTTTCAAAAGTATATTCAATAGGATCTTCTATTGTTATTATGTGATAATTATACTTTTGATTAATCACATCTATAATTGAGGCAATAGTAGTGGATTTTCCAGAACCAGTTGGACCAGATACTATAATTAGTCCTGACTTTTTATCTGCTAATAATTTAACTGATTCGGGTAATCCTAACTTATTTAGTGAAGGAATTTTATCTGGAAGTAATCTTATAGCTATAGCCCTACCTTTAATAGTTTTATAAAAATGACATCTACAATTTATATTAGCTACACTAACGAAAAAATCTGAATCAGTAATAACAAAATCTAAACTACTTAAAAAATCACTTAACTGTTCAGCTTTTTTAAGAAAGATATCATTTGAGAATCTTTTATAAAGTCATCCTCTAACATTTCAATTTTTCCTAAATTATTTCTGATATAAGGATACATGTTTTCTCGTATAAATAAATCTGATGCTTTGTTTTGATAAGCTTTTATGATTAATTTAGTTATTTTATCTTTGACATCTGTGATACAGTTCATAATAATTTATCCTATCTAGTTAATTTTTGTGTTTGCTTTTTGATTTTCTTTAATTCACTTTGAATGAAGTTTCTTTTCTTAGTAATTGATTTTTTATTTTGTAATTCAGGAAAATTTCTTTTTAGAGCATCTTCAACGATTTTTACTTCTGAAGTATGTTTATTTTTAAGATTTTGACTTAAATTCTTGTAGAGATAACTCTATTTTTCCTTGTCCTAAAGTATTCATGACTAAATTTTTAGCTTCTTCATTACTTATTTTTACAGGTGAAAACTTAGTGATTACAGGAATTATTTTATCTTGTTTAAAGCCCTTATTGATTAATTCTTTTATAACTTTGCTTTCACTATCTTTATTCCATAAAATATTGTTGTTCATATTATCTACTATTACTTTTTTGCAGGTTAGGATATATTCTTCAGCAATATTTTTTATAGCGACATCTTCAACTTTCATTTGAGCTAATTTTTCCATATTAGATAATATGTGAGCATTCTTAAGTGTTAGATTTATTTCCTCAGTTGATGGCTTAAGTGGTGAATATTTAACCATAAGAGAGGCTATTTCTTCGTCTGTATGACCTTTTTCTAATAACCTACTTGCTATGATTAAATCATTATTGGATTTTTGGTATAATTCTATTTCTGCTCTATTGGATAAAATTCTATTTTGCACCTGTAATTGTCTTAATTTACTGGCTTCTTTTAGATATAAATATTTAGGATCATTACTTAGTTTTGTCATAAATTCAGGGAAATTTCTGATGCGATTAAGACGAATGAATGAATCATAAGTCGTTTGTATTTTAATAAATATGGATTTTTGTATTGCTTCATTGTTGCCTTGATTTTCATTTATAGAATTTTTTATATCGTCTTTGGTGTATAAAGATTCTGTTGCTAAATTTTTAGTTGCTAATTGTTCTTCAATATCTTGTTTTGCTTGCTTAGGATTTAAGATATTTTGTATTTCTTCAGTTTCTAGTTGTAATGGAGAATATTTTTCTACAGCAGAGAATATTTCATCAGATTTAAAGTTTTTTTCTAGTAATGTCTGTATAATATTCTTTTCTAGATTTTTGTTTATAGCATCTTTATATGGAGTATTTTCAATATCGATATGAGCAATCATATCGTGATAGGTTTCAAGATAAGCTTTTTCTACAGGAGTATATGGTTTATCTTCTATTAATACATATTGTATAGCTTCGAGACGATGAGCATATTCTTCAAAAAAAGCTTCATCTTTTTGAGCTTCTTGTTGTTTCTTTATACATATTTCTTGTAGTTTCTCATCTTGCCAATTAGTAGGTGAATTTTCTTTTATAACTTTAAATATGTCTTCCTCATTAAAATCTTTATTTAATAAGGTTTTAGCTATTTTGTAATCTATTTGAGAAAATTCAATGTTTTGTAGATTATTCTTATAAATAGCTATGGCTTTTTGATATAGAGAAAAATAAGCATTTTCAATAGGGTTTAAATCATTGCTATTAGGATTATAATAGATAATTTGTTCTAGTTTTTGGGCAATTTGGTGGCTTCTTTTTCGGTAAGAGGTTCATTAGTATTCAAGGCAATATTTTGAGAGTCTGGTTGAACATTATTTGTTTCTTGATTAATATTTTGTGGAATGTTTTCTCTAGCTTCAGCAATTTTTTGTGTATTATTTTGATGTAAGTCTTCACTATAAACATTTTCTGCTAATTCTTCTGCTGGTGGTTCAGATGCTAATAAACTAGCCCAATTATTATCTTGTTCATTCATGGTGTTCGCTCCTATAAATTCATTTTTAAATATTATCTAGATTTCTTAATTTTTCATCCATTATTATTACCTACCTTTTATTGAGTTCGTTTTCAAATTTTTCAAGTGATTATTTATAATTTGTCTCTTCTTTATATCTGGTAAATCTTTTATTTCTTTAAATTTATAAGCTATACATAAATCCTTTAGCTCTTTTTCAGAGAGTTTTCCTTGTTTTACATGATAAGCAATAAATTCTTCCAAGTTTTTAGCTCTGTAAATAGATTGTTGATTTATGTATTTCATTAAACTATAAGCGTCATTTGACATAAATACTAAATAATTAGGAAATTTAGCAATTAATGCTCCTATTTGTTTATTTTCTAAAAGCGTCATGCTAGGTTTATAGGGCAATTTTAATCCTAAGCAAATTTGCATACGACAAGTTCAATCCTAAATCGATCTTTTATATATCTAATATTTTTAGAATCTACCCCATATCCTTCCATGCCTTTTTGATTAACTCTTCCTGGTTTAGTAGTAGCTTTTACTAAATGACGTAAAAGTTCGCTGTAATATTCTCGTTCGTCGTTAAATCTATCTTTTGTAGGCATATGAATTTCATCTTTTTTATAGAATAAAAACCTATATTATTATGAGAATCTTCAATGATTTTCATATTCATGTTATAGGCTATATTTTTGATATATTCTATAGCATCAATTTCATTTTCTGGATAAAAGAATTGATGTTTTCCCTGTAACATTTGTTCACTAAATATATTATTTTCGTAAGTGTGCCAATTATTTGTTTTATTTTTATAAAATTTAGTATAAGTTTTATTATTAGGTGATTGTTCTTTTGCATAACCCATATCATATTTAGAGTAGTTTTCTAAAGCTATAGATTTAGAACCTTTTTTGATGTAATAGCCTTTATTTTGAGCGTCTTTATAGGTGATATATCTAAGTGGAATAAATTTATCTTCAGGTTTTTTATAAGACAGTAATTGTGTTAGATTATAACCATAGAATTTTCTACCTGTTCCTAAATCATAAGGTAGTCTAATATCCATGTCTTTTTGTGGATCAAATGGCTGTTGCCAAAAAGCTTTTCCTTCAAACATTTGTTCATAACATCTATAAGCAGTATCACCTCTTAATGTATTCTGTTTATTAGTTTCAAGTTTTTTTATTTTTGTATAAACTTTTTTCATTATTAATACCTTCTTATTTAAAATCAACAAATCCTATAGCTTTAGGTTTTGTATAATTTTCTTTATAGTAATCTGAGGGATTATATGGATCTTCAACTTGCATATTTAATATATTTTGTGTAGTGATTTTTTCTCGTAAAGTACTATCTTCAGTATCTTTTAGCTTAGCTATTTTTAATACTGTTAGCTCATAAACAAGCTGCTGACGATATTTTTCTTCAATATATCTTAAAGTGTCAATTTCTGAATTTTTTTCTTGAGCCTGCATAGTTGTCTCAATACTATTTAAGGATTGGATAGTTTTTAATAGAGCTTGTTTTCTTTCGTCATAACTATTTAAGTCATTTTTAGCATAACTAAGTGTTGTAGCATAAATCTTATTTAGGTAGTTATATTTATCTTTAAGAGAGATATTTTTTGCTTATAAGGATTACTAGCTATAATGGTTGAACTGTTATATAACATATTATCTATATCTTGCAAATTTATATCTTCAGTGTAATTTATTCTATCTTGTATATCGCTAAATAATACAGGGATATCTTCGTTAGTATCATTAGAGTGTTTTAAATCATTGCTTTTGGTATCAAAAGTGTAAATGTTTTGTAGCATATCTATATATGTTTTTATTGTAGAAATAATATCTTTTTTACTATTAATTACATCATGCACTTTATATCCTTGAGCTGCTAAATCTTTTAGAGCAAAAGGGCTAGGAGCAGAATCTGGAATAGATACACTTGTTGGGGAATAATAATTAGGTGGGTCAAATGGTTCTGTTATACCAGGAATACCTGCAAAAGCAATCGATATACTTAGTGATAATATGGTTAATATTGTTAGTAAAAAACGAATAATTTTCATCTAGCAACTGTCCTTTCTTTAAAATCTAAATCCTGATGAACCAAACGTATTTTTTATAGCTTTAGATACTTTTCCTCCAACAAACGTCATGATTAAGATATAAGCAAATATTTCTAAGGCTTTTATTACATCAAATGTTGGTGCTGGTGCTACTTGTCCTGCTCGACGAAAGACATCATCAGCATAAGCATCACCACTGCCTATGTTGCCTTCTCCACCATGCCATGCTTCAGCTACAGAACGCCATGAACCGTATTTGTTGAAGTATTCAAGCATTTTAAATCTAGCCACGGCATCTTGTCTGTCTGGACTCCATGCAGGTTGCATAGTATCTGTATGTGGTGTCCAGTTATAATCTGGAGGTAAATTTGCTTCTTCTACCCAAGCATTCCAATTTTCAAAGTTTATTTGATATGCTCCGTATCCATAGCCATCATCAGAATATACAAAATAATCATTTGTAGACTCTTTATCTTTAATAGCTGACATAAAGATAGTTATTGCTTCAACACCTGCATTTTCTAGATTTACTGCTCCTCGATTAGAAGTAGTCATCATATCGCCAAAGTTAAATGCTGTTAACTGAACAGAGATTAAGCTGGCAAAAACTATATACCATGCCATATTAAAACCTAAAGAAATTAAACTATTTATGCTATTTCCAGCAAATGACATATGTTTTGTTTGTCTTAATGTGCCGTAAATTAAGTCAAAAATAGCAAAGATAGAAATGATATAAAATTCAATGAAAGCTTTAGCAATCATGATGCCCATTAGGAAAAATAAGATAACAATAGCTATACCTAAGATAAATACAAAGATTATTGCTGCAAGATTTGTATAAATAGCAAAAGCAGAATGAAATGTAGAAATATAATTAAAAAATGGAGCAGTTAGCTGTAGTCCTTTTTGTATTATTTGGGTGGGGTCTGTAACATTTTGTCCAGCAACTGTAGGGTCTACATTAATTATTTTAGAGCCTACAGTTACAAAGAAGTTTTTTATTGTATTAATTACTATATTTCCCCAATTTTGAATTAAGTAATAAAAAAAATGTATAAGAAATTAATTTTTTTATTAGAACTTTAATAGCATCATTTAGTACATAATTATCTGAAATACTGATGATACAAAAGGTAAGCGTAATATCTATTAAGACTACAACCATAAATAGATTTAGCATATAAGGTTTTATATTTTGTATTCCTTCAGTAGATGTAGTTGCTATTTTATCTATAATATCTTTTACTGGAAGTGCAATATCTGCTATTTTTGACCAATCGAAATTGAAAAAGTGAGCATCACTACCAATAAATGATTCTTCTACAGGCATAGTACCCTCTAAAAGAGGTAATGGGTCTGTAACAATAGCTCCATTTACATGAAAATCTATATCATTTAGATGTACCTCAAAATGTAAATGTCCTCCTGTACTATCTCCAACTGGAGAGATGATACCTATTACATCACCTTGATATACTTCTTGTCCTTCATGCAGTCCTTGAATTAATCCAACATCTCCATACAAAGTTCCCATATTAAGCTTTGGATGCCATACTACAATAGCATTACCAAAACCATCTGCTGGACCATAATATCTTATAATGCCATCTGCTGCTGATTGAATAGGCGTTCCGTAATCATAACCGATATCTATACCAGCATGAAATCTTGTATTTCCAGTTATAGGGTGTACTCTATCACCAAAAGGTGAAGTGATTATCCCATCAGGTGCTGGATAAATAAATGGAGTTTGAGCAAAGACTACTATGGGTAAAAAATGATAAATAAACATAAAGATAAGATAATTTTTATTTTCATTGATATGTCCTTTGACTTAGTTGATAATTCTATGGTAGCATGGAAGTGAATTTTAAAAGTATCGACTTTTGAAAAAATGAAAAAATTTTTAAATCCTTATGTATCAAGGGTTTGCGGACTTAAAGTAATTTTGTGTTCGATGAAAATGAGCAAAAAAGCTGAACTTTTTGTCAGTAAATAAAAAAACGTGTTCGAATCGAACACGTTAAAAAGTAGTTATATTTGATTTTTTATTTGTGTTTATGAATAATGTGGTCGAATCGAACACATTTAAGTGAGGAATAGATTATGAATAAATATATTTTAATGAAATAAAAATATAGCATTAGCTCAAATTATATTATCTGATGATGGTAAAATTTATGATTTATTAGAAATATATAACATAAAAGCTTTTCCTGTAGGTATAATTTGTAATGATATAAAAATGTCTAATAAAGATATACAAAATAACTTAGCAGAGTGGTGGCAAGGTAGGGCAATTCCTGCTAGTAGACAGGGCCTTTTTTCAGTATTACAAGAATTTGACATTGAAAGGACTTCTATTTTAGCAATGAAAAGCTTTGGGATTAGTCTATCGGACCAATATTGGATAAAACCGATTAATTCTAAGCTAACATGGGATAAAATCAACTTTTTTAATAACAAGTTTTCTAATGATATTGGAGAAGCCTTTTTTAATCCTAATTTTGTAAAGGAAAGTAATGAAATAGATTTTATAACTCCAGATAATACATCTGATGGTTGGCTTAGAAAAAAATGGATAATCAAAAATGAAAAAAGATGTCTTATTAAAAGTGGTAGTGATCCTTATAGACAAGAACCTTTTAATGAAGTGATTGCATCACTTATAATGAAAAATTTAAATGTATATCCATATGTTAAGTATGATTTTTTGTAGACGAAGGACAAGGTATCTGTTCTATATGTGATAATTTTATAACAGAAAATACTGAATTAATTTCAGGTTATGCCTTAGCAAAAACGTATATTAGAGATAAAAACACTTCTATTTATAATCATTATTTAGACATAGCAGACAAAAATAATATTTCTAATATTAAGGATTTTTTTGATAGTATGATTGTTTTAGATTATATTATTGCAAACACGGATAGACATCATAATAACTTTGGCTTTATTAGAGATGTTAATACTTTAGAGTATTTAAGCCCAGCACCTATATTTGATAGTGGTACGAGTCTTTGGCATAAATACAGTGTACTTTCAAATAAAATAGGTACTCCTGTAATAGCTCAGCCTTTTTATAATACACATGAAATGCAATTATCTTTAGTAAAAAATTGGGATAGGTTTGATTTTAGTAAATTAAGAAATATAACAGAAGAAATATACGATATATTAAATAAAAATCCATTAATTGATAAAAAAAGAAATAATATTATTTGTGCTGCTCTTAAAGAAAGGATACAATCTATTAAATTATATCAGGAAAGAATGGTAAATAAATATTCTATACCTTTACAAAGTGATGATACTGATATATTAACAAAATTTAAGCAGTTAAAATTTAATTTACAACCAGTATATTTTTATTATAAGAATAAATTTGTACCTAATAATAAATAAATACAATCCTAGTATAGATAAAAAAATATTAAAGCAAGCACTAATAGATGGTTTTTCAAGGGAACAAGTAAAAAAAATTTTAATAAACAGTCCAAATATTAAAAGTGAACAAATGATAGATTTTATGTATCGTTCATTTAGTCATGATAAGGATTTAAAAAATATAATCCTTGAAAGAACTATACATTTATAAAATTATGTTCGAATCGAACAAAAATGATAAAATAACTTTTTATTACTTTTTTTATTTGCATCATAATGTCATTCATTTCAAAAAGCAAGGGTAAATATAACAACTACGTTGCCCTTGCTTTTTCATTTCTAACATTATTTAAAATAATGCAAAAAGCAATAAAAATAGTCGTATAAGATAAGAAAGGATACTGAAAAATGAAAAAAATATATATACTATAACTATTGAGGAAACTGTATCAGACGTATTTTATTTAGAAGCTAATTCTTTAGAGGAAGCAATAGAAAAAGCTATTGCAAAGTACAATAACGGTGTTTTTGTACTAGAACCAGGAAATCTAATAGAAACAAATCTATTAGTTGGAAATGATAATGAAAGTAGTGATTGGTTTGAATTATGAAAAAATATATGATATTATATAATAAAGGTAAGAAATATGAAGGAGTGATATTATGGAAAACTTTAATAGACTAAATGATTTATACTTTAAAAAAACTTTTAGGTGATAAGAATAGAAAAAAACTTAACACTTAGTTTTTTAATGCTATTTTAAATAAAGATGAACGAGAATATTTTACAGATATAACCTTTTTAGATAAAGATAATGAGCCATTGACGTTAGACGGTAAATTATCTAAATTAGATATTAGAGCAGATTTAAATGATGGTACACAAGTAGATATTGAGGTACAAGTTTGTCCGTTTAAGTTTATGGCTGAACGTTCATTATATTATTGGTCGAAAATGTATTCAGAACAACTAGAAAAAAGTGCTGAATATAAGAAGTTAAAAAAAGCTATAGCTATAAATCTACTGGCATTTGATTATTTGGAAGATGAGCAAGACTGGCATAATATCTATAACCTTTTAAATGTGAAATCACATAATAAACTTACAGACCATATAGAAATACATTTCTTAGAATTGCCTAAATTTACTTTAAAAGATATGAGAAAAATAAGAACATCTGAGGCATGGCTTGCTTATTTTTCAGGAAGATATACTAAAAAAGAATTGGAGGAAATAGCAATGACAACTCCAGCAATTAAAGAAGCTGTAGAATTTGAAAATACTTCTTACAGGATAAAATAGAACGTAGAGCATATGAACAAAGAGAAAAAGCAATAAGAGATTATTATTCTTATATGAGTGCATATAAAGAAGAAGGATTAGAGCAGGGCTTAAAACAAGGCTTAAAACAAGGCTTACAACAAGGAAAATTAGAAGAAAAATTCAGAACAGCTACAAATTTATTAAAAATGGGATTTGATATTGAAACTATTTCTAAAGCTGTTGAATTAAGTAGAGAAAAAATACAAGAATTATCCGAGAAAAAATGAGAGATAGAAGGTATATATGTATATGAAATATAAAAAATATTCTTATGAAGAATTTAAAAAGTTAACTACGGAAATCATCCTTACAGATGATTATGCAGATTATAATTACTATGCTGTATATTTACCTAATAGAAAAAAACCTGCAATATATTTTAAACATCCATATAACGGAAATTATTACCATATTGATGATTGTTTAGAAGTTATGGGAAATGACTTAAACCCATGTCATGATATTTATATTACTAATGTCTTAAATGAACTTAATAAAGAATAAATGAAAAGCACTTGTCATTATTCTAATTGACAAGTGCTTTTTATAGATAGATTTTTATGATATAATAGTAATCGCTGTTAATTCAGCAAAGAAGAGAAAATTTGATGTGTCAGCTCTCCTCTTTCGAGAGGGGGTGGTAAGTATGACAGATTATGAATTAGCTATGCTAATATTAACAATAATCAGCGTTATATTCACCATTCTTGGATATTTCCAGAAGAAGTAATTTTACTTTTTGCTTAACAAAGAAGGAGCTAGACATAACGTCCGCTCCTTCTAATTTCCCAAAATTCACAGAAGAGGGCTGACGGTGCAAACATCAGTTTTCTCTTCTTTTTTCATATTTATTATACTACATAGTTTATGATTTTGCAAAATAAATGTGTTCGAATCGAACACATTATTTGTTTACCTTGAAAGCTATTTCTTAATATAATGTTTAATTCGAACTAATTATTTTTTTAATTTATTTCCAAACATATCTTCTCCATATGTTTCTTTGAAAAAAAATGATTGTTGTTCACAGTATTTAGAAAACTCACCAAAAGACCCTAGACCTACGCTAGCTTGCTGTTTTTCTTCTGCAATTTCAGCAGGCGTTTTATGTGCCTCATGATATTCTTCACCAAACAAGGACATTTCATAAATATATTTTTAAAGCAAGTCATTGGCCTAGTTACAAACATTATTGGATGAAATAGTATATAAAACGGTGCAATTATTATGAATACAACTACATCTAATAAAAGACGAAGTATATCACTAACTATAGCATAGACTATACAAAAAGCAAAGAATGAAATGAGTCCAATGCCAATATATTTTAAAACTCCTAATATATCCATGACAGTATCCATAATAACACCTTCTTATAAACTATTTTCTAATATAATTATACTCTTTTACTATAATAGTTTCAATCTTCATTATCATTATTTGTATTATCATTGTTATAATTATTAGAGTTATTATCTATATCATTATCATGATTATTATGGTTATTATAAGAATAATTAGAATGTGAAATATTAGTATTTAGAGGTTTAGGCAATTCTCCTTTTGCTATTGCTCGTTCAGCATTTTCTAATTCATATTTATAATTATCTTTAGGACTTATAGCGTTTCTTAATTGCTTTCGAATATGGGCATTTTGAGCATTCTTCTCTTCATTTGGGTTAGTATTACTTTTCAAATTACCAGCTTTTTTTCTGTTTGCATTGTAGCAATATTTATCCTTTTATTGCGAGCTTCTTGTTGAGCTTTATAGTACGAGTCTAATAATCCACTTTGTATACCCATTTGTGCTAGGTTTTTTGCTGTTCCTAGTGTTCCTTTGCCATAGTTTAAAGCTGTTTTTCCTGCTCCTTTGAGGTCTCCTCTTCCTGCTTGCATTCCTATGCTTTTCATATTAGATAAAAAGCCTGCTGCTCCTCTAGCGGAATTTCCTCCTGGCATTCTTGAAGCTACGTCCCAAGCACCTTTCATTCTCATAGCTTTAGTAGGCATTGCTTTTAATTGATTGGATAAATCATTACCATTTAAAGCTGGTTGTCCAGAAGATATTGCTTGTGCTAAGTTTGGTAGCTTATAGACAAGCATACACATTATACCAAGTGAAAAGGCAAGTTGCATAAAGGTTAAGAAGTTTTTCTGTAAATCAAGTGATTCTCCACCTGAAACAAAATTTTCTACAGCACTTGTTAGCATTGGTTCAAGTATCGCTGTTACAAAAGCTACAATACTTACTTTGGTGGCATAATGTATAAGTGAACTTATAGCTCTTTCAAATAAAAATTTTGTTGGTTTAAACATTCCTATAGACATGGTTAACATAGTAAATATAGCCATTACCCAAAATTCTACTCTTACTACCATTATTTGAGCTGAAATTACTAATATGCAGGCTACAATTACTAAAAATATCACTACAGCTAATATTAGAGCAAATGGGCTTGTGGTAAAGGATATTTGAGAAAAACTATTCCATGTATTTTCAATAATTTTAAAGGCATTGCCCATTATATCATCAGGCATAAGTATGCTATTTTCGCCACCACCTGCGATATAGCCTATTCTTTCAAAACTAGCAAAAACAGCATGAGCAATTCCCATACCTAAAATCCAATTTGTTATTAAAAATAGATACATTGCCATTTTTAAGGCGTTAGATATCATGTATTTTATGATATCGTCTTCTATTTTTAGCATTAAGGTTATTGCTACATCAATAGCCCAAGCACAAGCGAGAATTTTCACACAAATGGGATATAAAAATTCAGCACCTTTTTGACATTTATAGATAAAACTCATCATCATTTGTCCTAAAAAATTAGCAGAGTTGGGGTCGGGTTTAGGTTCGGCAATGCTGATAAAAGAGCTATCTGGAACAATGAACATATATCCAAAATATATTCCTAAATTGATAATTACTGTCATAGATAAAATCATACGTAAAAAAGTAGTAGTGGTAGCAGATAATTCTCCAAATGCTAGCATTCCAGCAGAGCCAACTATTAGGCAAGTCACAATTATTCTAGGTACTTTATCGGTTAAGATAGCTCCATCAGTATCTAATGAACCATTATCATAAGTACCGATAAATTTTTCAAATATATCGTCCCAAGCAAGTTCTGGTGTTTGAGCAAAGCAGATAGATGAAAGTAATAATAATATACCTATAGTCAGTAGTATAATCTTTGTTTTTTTCATAATCCATAACCTACTAATTTTTTATAGTCTTCAATATTTTGTTGTTTGTTCATTTCTATATCAGATAAAACTTTTTGTGAGTTGTTTTTTACATCTATTGCCATATTTTCATTTATCTTCATACCTGCTTGTTTTTGAGCATTTTCTTGTAATTGTTCGGTAGCTGTAACAGATAAAAGAGTAGATAATAAAGCGTTTGTTTTTGCTGCTTCCATAGTATTTTGACTAGCTATTTGTCCGCTTGCCTGCATGGCTTCTTTTGTTCCTTGTGCTTTAGATAGATTTTGCAGGGAAGTTTCTAATTGATTAATGCTATTTTCTACTTCTTGTTGACGTCTACCTATAGATAAAGCAGAATAATAGGTTTCATCAGCTACATGGTAAAGTTTTTTTATATTTTGTGTATATGAATTTAAATCTACTGGTTTAGTATAACCACCTGTATAAATATCTATGCCCATTCGTTCACTTAAAATACTATCTGTAGAAGTATCTTTATCTAATGTACCTATTTGAGAGTCTAAGTTGTTCATAAGATTTTTATATTCTTTATCTAATCCTGTATAATGAGCGATTAGGGCTTTAGGATCCATAGATGTTAAATCTTGTATCATCAGTGATACTTGTTTAGCTGTATTTATAGCATTTGTATAGGTATTTATAGCTGTTTTAGCATTCTCAGCTATATTTTTATATCTTCTACATAGATGGCAGCTGTAGCTGTTTGTTTAGGTACAGTTAAACAAAATCCTACTGCTATTCCCATAAAAATAGTTGGTATTAGATATCTTTTTTTCATTTGTATCATAACGTATCACCTCTAAACAGTATAATTAATAATTTACCTAGTGGAATTATTAATCCACTTACTATTACATATATAAAAACCATACACACTTGTATCATAAGTATCGCAAATATTATTCCTACAAATCTTTCAAAAGCATAGTTTGATTTAATAAGAGTTTTTATGAGTATTGAGATATTCATTATCATAGATGCTGGAAAAGGATATCTAGTTATTAAAAAAATGTTTAAACCATGAAATAATGCTATCATAGCTTCTAATATTATTGATAATGTCAATCATTGAATCTAATAAAATAAGCAAAATAAAATTAGAAAAAATATTAGCATATCTATAACTAATAAAAATTCTACTTCTCTAGCTATACTTTTGCCAAAAATAATGGAAATTATAACTGAAGCAATAACCAAGGATAGACAATTTCTTTTTATTTTAGAACTAATAATAGAGATTTTATCTAACATAAAAGCCTCTTTTCTATCTATAGCTATTTAATCGATTGAAGATATCTGAAATGCTATAGATATATTCAATCGTTTCTTTATATGGTGGTACTCCATTATATTCATAAATGGCATTTGCTCCAGCATTGTAGGCAGCTAAGGCATAAGTTATATTATATTGTCCAGCATACGTAAAATTATCTATTTGTGTACGCAGATAACTTGCACCACCTAGGATATTTTCTAAAGGGTTATATGGATCAACACCTATCATACTAGCAGTACCTGGCATTAGTTGAGCGATTCCAATAGCTCCAGCACCTGACATGGCATTTAGATTAAAATGAGATTCTTGCTCAAGTAGTGCTGTAAGTAATAGTGGATCAAGGCTATAGGTACTGCTAGCATAAAGTATAGCGTTGGTTATCCAGTCTGTTTGCTCTTTATTATACATGGATACTTCAGAATAAATTATATTGTAGTAATTGTTCTCTTGAGCATGCACTATAGGTGTGATGAAAAAAGATGTAATTAGCAATATATTTATGATGAATTTCTGCAATTAATTAGCCTCCTGTTCATTAGTTAAGGTTAAGGTATGTGCTAAATTATGTTTTGAACTTAGTATCATTTAATGTATTTGTAAGTTTATTTAAAATTATTTCTATTTGTTGACCATATTTTGAAATATTTTCATTGGATATATTAGTTAAATTAGGAGATTGACTAGCAATTGCATCTAAGGTATCTTTTAATTTAAAACCAGCTTTTAGTATATTAGCTGCAATTATAGTATCTGCTATCATATCAAAAGGAAGGTCTATATTTTCTTTATAATCGCTGTAGTATTTGCTATATAAGTTATTAACATCTTTATCTACTAGAGTTTTCTTGGCAAATTCTCGTCTTTTTTCTAATTCTACAGTTAGTTTTTGTTGAGCATTATATATAATCGCTTTATTTATATAACTTAAAGATGAATGATTAGGTTCTACTGCATGAGGTGAATATTTAGTGAGAGTAAGAGCAATATCTTCTTTTTTGATGTCTTTGTATAGCATATACATAGCTGCATTGATTTCCATATCTTGATTGAATAAATTAGTTTTTTGATATAGTTCTTTCATATGCGTTTTGTACATATTTTCGACAGTAGGTCTGTTATTTTTAGTATCTAAGACATTTATAATATTTAATTGCCGAGTATTTATTTTTTTAGCAATACTTGTAATATATTCGGCATATTTAAAGTTTTCTAAAGCGTCTTTATTATTTCTAGTGCTTTGTTCTTCAGCGATGATATTTTTAATATCATTTTCTTCAATGCCTTTTTTAATAAAGCTAAGAGCTGCCCTATAATCACATTTTATATATTCTTCATCATTGTCTGTATTATTGATAGTAGCATCGTTTATAGCTACTTCTAATTGATAATCTTCTTTAAGTTCTTTTTTTTGTTCTTCTTGCGTTTTGTTATAATGAAATACTTCAGCTAATTTTTTAGCTGCTTTTTCAATTACAAGTTTGGGATAATCTTGAGGAATTTCTGGAAGTTGCATTCTGGCTGAAGTTTCTCTTATGATATGAGCAAGTTCATTTTTATTGATACCAGGATATCTGTTTAATAGTTTTATACTGGCATCAATATCTATATATTCATCAGATAGATTTAATTTAGTATTAGGGTAAGAAAGTATTCGCTCTTTAATGGCATATTTATAGACATCTTTTAATGAAATATGTTTATTGTTTATTTGTTCAAGAGTCATATTTGAAAGGTTATCTGGACAGATAAATTCTGTTATTTCTCTTTCTGCTTTAATATTATTTTGGGCAGATTTCACTATATAATATGCTGTTTTATCTTTAGATGAATAAATTTTTTCATTAAAAATTTTTACTACATATTCTGGATAACAACCTGCCAAAATCATTTCCTTAGCTAAAAGGGCATAAGCTAAATTATCTGGATTTTGTGGTAGCTGCTTTATCTTTTCTTTAAAGATATTTTCAACTTTTGTTAAATGCTCTTTGGCTTTTAAAATATCTTCACTGGCTAAATTGACAATGGTATCTGCATAGTTTTTCTTTCTACCTATTTCACGAACTACTGGAGAAAATGCTTTTATTACGTTTAATACTTCAGTATTATCTGCTCCTTCAGATAAAAGACGTTTTATAATCTGTTTTTCCCCTAATGGAGTGAGGCTTTTCGTTAAAGTATTTTTTAGATATTCATTTAGATATTTAATATATTTTTCTTTAGTATTTTGTGGCTTAATTATGTTGGTATTAGTTAATTGATGGTATAAGTGTGTATGTTCTTTTACAAAGTTTATAATAGCATTGGTGTATTCTGGTTGTTTGGCATGGGAATTTTGGGTGTATTTAGCAAGTAATTCTTCTATGGTAGATAAGTCATAGTTCTTCTCATAATACATAGAAAAAGCTATTTTGGCATCGTAATATAGATTTAACTTAAAATTGGTATGTCGTAATTTTAAGTTGTTGAGTTCAATCATATATATTTCTTTAGCTTTATTTATATCAGTTATCTTTTTAGTGTAATTAATATTGAGTTTACTAAAATATGTTAGTTTTTCAGATAAATTTATATCTATATCTTTTAAAAGAGGTGTATTTTCTACGATAATATCTTTTATATCAGTCAATTTGTAGCCTTTTTGCTGTAAAATCTGCATGATTTTTGTTTCTTTTTGTACATAAAAATCAAAAATTCGTGGCATGTATTTTTGTTTATAATCATTGTAATCTCTAGTAGTAGGTTTAGTTTCGGAAGGTTGTATATCATGCTCAAAAGAATCTATATATTTTTTTATTGCTATAAAAGATTTTCCCTTGCAAAGGCTACTATTATCTCTAATGGATTTTTTTACTTCATCTAGTGGTATATTATTTTTTAGCATAGTTTTCATTATGCTAGAGTCTAATTTTTTTAGTAGATACAATCTTTCATCTTCAAAGGTAGCCCACTGATTTAAATAGTCTTTAAGTAAAGTCATAATTATCTACTCCTTTATATTTTTGCCATTCATCATTGAATTCTTCTCTTGGATAATTTTTTAGTATTTCATCACATTTATTTTGGTCAGCTTTATTTATGCCTACATAAGCTAAGGCAAATTTGCCAAGTGATAAATCATAAAGTCGTGAGCCTTTGACGGAGGTGTAATAATAATCTCTTGTTGCTATTGCTTGAGCAATGATTTGAATTTGTCTATCATTAAGACCAAAACTCTTATATAATTTTTTATTAGCTTCTTCTATAGCTGTGGGATTAGCTAAAAAGATTTTGGATTGACAAGCGTCTAATACAGTGTGAAAAATATTAGAATTTGTAACATCAACCAAAGATTGAGTGGCAAAGATAACGGATACATTCATTTTTCTAAGTACTTTTAACCATTCTCGGATTTTTTGCGAAAATGCTTCATTATCTAGGAAAACCCATGCTTCATCTAAGATAATAATACTAGGTGAGCCGTCTAAAACTTCCTCTAAACGATGAAAAATATATAATAGTGTTGGTGCTATTATAGTTTTCATTTGCATTAGTTTTTCCATTTCAAAGGTTTGAAAATCTGTAAAAGATAGACTATCTTTATTAGCATCAAAAACTTTATATGAACCATTTATGGTAAGTTGTTTAAATGTTTCAATAAGCGTTTCATCGGTTAGTGAAGATACAAAAGTACTCATCGTTAATTGATTTTTTGGATAAGTAGTAGCTATTAATGATAGAGTGTGCCAAATAGTATCTTTTATATTAGGGGTTACAACTACATTTTCTTGCACTAAGAAGGAACAAAGCCACTCTAAAGCCCATGAGCGTTCTTTTTCATTTTGTATATTACTAAGTGGTTGAAATGCTACATCATTATTTCCTAAATCAAAGAAATTGCCACCAACGCCCAGTGTTAAAATTCTTGAAGAAGCCCCTTTATCAAAGATAAATACTTTAGCATTTTTATATTTTCTAAATTGAGCAGCTATCATACAAAGATGAACAGATTTACCACTGCCTGGTGGACCAATTAAAATTGTATGGCCAACATCTTTAACATGGATATTTAGGCGAAATAATGTATTCCCTTTGGTTTTAGTGTATAAAAGCGAAGGTGCATTTAAATGGTAGTTTTTTTCATCACCTGCCCAAACATCAGTAATCGGAGCTAAATGTATTAAATTACCTGTATTTATTAAATAACGACGAGGATTGTTATACACATTTCCTGGAACAGAAGAAAGCCAAGCTTCTACAGCGTTTAAATCTTCGCTTTTATATTTAAGTCCCAAGGTAGAAAAAATATCTCCAATAGTATCTATATAATCTTCAGCAAGTTCTTCATTTTTATCTGTTACGATAATCATAGTTGTATAAAAGCCATAGTTTATCTCAGATTTTTCAATCGATATGCGAGCGTTTTCCACTTCATTGACTTTTTCTACAGCATTAGCATCAAAGTCATCATCTGCCCTTTCCACGTGGAAAGCTTCTCGTACATAAGTCCAATAACTTTTTAAATTACCTCGCCAATCTCGAGAACGAGAGGATAACTCACTTAAAGCATCGCTTTTAGATAAAAAATAAAATCTAGTTACAAAGCGATAAGAGAAATTTAGATACGTAAGCTCATCAAAAAAACCAAAATGCGTTTCGCTTGGAAAAGATAGTGGCGTAATAACTCTTAGATGCTGCTCCCCTAACATAGGCTTTAAACTAGCATTAAGTGAGCAATCGTAAAGTAAATTATCTAGGTGTATAGGATTTTTAACTAAAGCAATATTATTATCTTTAATTTTTTGATTTTCTCTATCTGGTAAGTGAATATTCATTTTATTAGTTGATACACAACTGTGAAGATATGTTGCCAGCTCGTCAGGAGTGAGCATTTTAACTAACGGTAATTTCAATTGAATAAACATTCGATATATTTTATCGATATTAGCTTTAAATATGGATAAATAATTGTTTAAATCCTTTAGCTTAGTTTTAGTTTCTAAGACAAAAGATTTAATTTTTTGCTCATTATCTGTTGGTGGCATATAATAAACTGTTAAAAAATATCTTGATTCAAAGTTTTTATGCAGATTTTTAAATTGATATCGTCGTTCTAAATCTATTTTTTTAGTTACTTCATCAGGAAAATAGTTTTTCGTAGGGTAATCTAAAGAGGGTGTTCGTTGCATTTCAAAATAAAATATAAAACCTGTATCAAGTGTCATAAATAGACTATTTAGCTGGCTGGTTAAAATAGCAAGTATTTCTTCAACAGAGCTATCTAAATCTGGTCCGCGATATTCTATCGTTGCCATAAGTGAACCATCTTTATTAATAACTATACCTATATCTTCATAGCGAATTATTTTTCCTAAATTCATTTGTGTATATAATGGATTTTTCTTAATACGTAAACGTTTTAAATTGTACATAGTAATCTTCCTCAAATAAAAAACATATTTTTACTTTCATCTATTTCCATAAGTGGAGATACTAGATTAGAGCGAAACATTCCCGAAATAGTGCTATACCAAATATCACCCATATTGGATTTATCTATTACTGTGGGTACTCCATAGTGATTTAAAAATTTAGTAACATTTGTTATATCTTCAACTAATTTTGTATATCCTTGTTATAAATAACTAATATGTTATTGTAGTAAGCACAAAGAGAATTATCTTCATAGGTTAATACTTTTAAAAATTCTTTATGGCTTTTGCTCCAATTTTTAGTATATCTTTGAATTTCTTTTTGTTTATCCTTATCTGATAGAAAAATTAAGCGTTTATTGTAGCGAAATTGTATATTGTTATGCTCAAGATAAAGGATAAGGCTTTTAGTTAAAAATTCTGGATATCCTAGTAATTTCACACACTGAAGATAATATTCATCGATCACTAAATATTCTTTAAGATATTTTTATAACTGTGATTTTTAGTTAATTTGTAATCTAAATAAATAGGATTATTCATCATAGAAATGGTTTTATCTATGGTAATAATTTTGTATAAACTGTTAATTAATGTTGTATTTTTAAGTGAACATAGACGAAAATTATGTTCTATTTCCAAGATAAATTCACTAAATTTTTCTATAGATGAATTTATTTTTTTTAAATCTGCATTATAAAGTAGTGGATTATAGACAATGTATAAAGTTTTTTGTTTATCTACATAATCTATCCATAGAGAAATATTAGATACTGCTATTTGTTTTAAAATAGCAGTATCTATATCTTCGTAAATAAAAGCACATAATAGTGAGCCATCTTTATTTCTAATAATGTTATCTTTAACTAAATATAGCCATGGCAAATAACTTGCTAAAATATTAGTTTTTTCATCGTATCTTTTAAACAAGTACATATTTACCTCACACATCATAAAATTTTTTCTTGTGTAAAAATTTAAGTAAACAAATAAAAAACCTGTCATCAAATTTATTCACGTAAATACTGAAGAAATGAATTATAAGATTAAATGGTATTATCCATAAAGTATTAAACATAGTCCAAATAATAAGTGCTAATACTGCATTTAATAAGACTATTTCTTTTGGACCACCAAGTAGTGTGGCTCTTTCGGTTAATGCTTTAAATACAGGAATGGTGTATTTCATTAAAAACACGCTCCAGAAGAGCCATCTAAGAAGAAATATGCTACTATACTACCAGCAAAACAAGCAGCTATAGCACCTAAAAATAATTTAGATATTTTTCCTGTAATCTGTGATTCCCCCATAGCGATGGTAAAACCTGCTAAAACAGTAGCAATTAAAATAAATACTTTAGGCAAATTATCTACAATTATAGTTTTCAGTTTATTAATAGGTTCATCGAATGGCGAGGATGTATTCATCGCAAAATCCGAAGCAAACGCTGTTTGATTCATAGCTATAATTCCTAAAAATGTTAACTGTAAGATAAATAATTTATTTTCCATAATGAATTTAATAATTTTTTGCATGATAAAATCTCCTTTAAGCTAATTTTTCTGTTATATATTCTTCTTTTTTCTTGTCATAAGTGATTACTTTTCTTATTTCTTCTATTACTCTACCTGTTGGCGTTTTTTTGATATAAATTATTACATCTATGGCATCTACAATAATAGAAGGTTGCACCTTATCTGTACCAAAACCTACTAAGGTTTCAATTCTTGTTAAAGTATGAAAAGCACTATTAGAATGTACGGTAGAGATACCACCTTTATGTCCCGTTGACCAGGCATTTATAAGTGTGAAAGCTTCACTACCTCGAACTTCTCCCACGATAATTCTATCTGGGCGAGAACGAAGCGTTGCTCTTAATAAATCTTCCATTGATGTAGTTTTAGTAGAAATTAAAGCCAGCTTATTTTCGGCATCACATTTTAACTCTTTGGTATCTTCAATAATTATTATTCTGTTATTTAACTTAGCTATTTCAAAAAGCAAGGCATTTACTAAGGTCGTTTTGCCGCTACCTGTGCCACCTGCTACTATGATATTTTTTCTATTATAAATAGCCTGTATAATAATTTCTTTTTGATATTTAGTCATGGTTTTGTTTTGTACATAATCATCAAGGTTAAAGATTTTTTTTGCGTGTTTTCTAATACAAAAGCTTGAATTTTTAACTATATCTGGCGATAAAAAGCCTTGAAAACGCATATTTAAAATCTCGGCTTCAAGTAGTGGATTATCCTTATTGCAAATCTTATGTGAGTGGTTTGCAATTGTACAATAATATTACTTACGATATCATTTGTGAGGATTTTTCCTGTATAGATAAGCCCTTTTGAAAATGTATCTACCCATACTTTGGAATCATCATTAACCATAATTTCACAGACATCGTCATCTATCAAATAAGGCTTTATATCTTGAAAAAGGAAAGCTAATCTTTCAGTAAATCTAGTATTATCTTTCATTAGCTAGCCTCTAATTCATCATAAATAGCAGCAAACTCATCAAGTTCTTGTTGATATCTAGCTATTTTTCTTGAATTTCATCTATAGATAAAGTGCAATTATCTAAATAAAAATTGAGTTCTTCAATATTTGCAATTCCTAAATTATGTAGATATGAAAGCATTTTCATATCTACTTCAGAAGGAGATTTTCTTTTGATAAGTTTTCTTTGAATAATTGTTTTTTTAGATTTTGTTGTAGGTTTTGGTTCATTTGTTGAAGTTTCAGTGGATGTTTGTTCAGTTACTACATTTACTTGGTTAGTTTTATTATCTTCAGCTTTTGATTTATTTCTTTAGTTTCACTTCCTTCATCAGATTTTACATGTTCTATCTCTGTATTTTTAGTTTCATCATTATTGTTATTAACAGTTTCTGTATAGTTATCTTTAGCTTGATTAATGTCATCATCTTCAAAGGTATCTGTAAATGTAGCTTCATTTTCTGTTGTTTTAGTTGTATTTTGTTTAGTTATTAAATCACCCATTCCTGGTATTTGTTCATCAGTTTTAGTTTCTAACATATTCATATTATCCTCACTTTCATTTTGTATAGGTTCTAATTCTTCAATTTGTTGTATATCTTCTATAGCTGTTACAGGGACTTCTTCAGCTGAAGTAATAGATGTAGTAATAGATGTCTTGGTTTTAGGTTTTTGCAGTTCATTTATACTGTCTTTGACCACAAAATTGGGCTGTGATATTTTTTCTGGTTGCTGTTTTTTCTTAGCTAATAAGGTTTTTATTTATTTTTGATTGTTAATATATACAACTGATAACGCTTAATTTACTATTAATTTTTTTAGTATTCTTTTTTAGCGTTATGTTATTGCTTAATGAATTTAATTTTCCTTTTTCTACAGCTTTGGGTAATAACTTAGTATAACTATCCACGATAGTACAATAATCTGATTTTAAAAGTGGCGGATACTTAGGATTAAGTACATTGTTATCTTCTTTTTGCCATATAGATACCCTATTTAAAAAGAAAGGGATTTTGTAATATAAAAGCTTTTTAGCCAAAATAGGGCGTTTACCATTGATAAAAACAATCTCTTGACTTTCAGGAAGATTTAATACTTCATCGACTGTCATTAAATCTCTAGCAGCAGATTGCCATGATTTGTTTTTCTTTAATAAATTATTGGTTTCAGATTTAGAGGTTACGGTTATAGTTTCTTTACCCAACATGTTTGATATTACTTTTGGTGTATTATCATCGTTGGGCGTGTAAAATACCCTTACGGCACAGTTCGAGATAATCGAGGTGTCTTTGCCATAGATGCTGTATAGCTGACTTAAATTCTGAATAATGATTAAAGAACGAAGTTGATAGCCTGCCATAGTAGCTATAGCCATTTCAAATTGGTCAATTTTACCTATTTGAGGGAACTCATCTAATAATAGTAGGCATTTATGCTTTTTTCGTTCAGTTAAATTTTTCATATTGCGTCGTAAAAAGAAATCTAGCATCAAGCGAAATATTGGTTGTAAAATTGCTCTATCTGCTGATGAAGCTACAAGGTACAGTGATACAGCTTTTTCATAGTTCATTACATCATCAAGTTTAAAATCACTTACAGCCGTATTTTTAGAAATTACAGGGTCTTGATAAAGCTGAAATCCTGTAGCTGCTGTAGATAATACAGAAGACTGTTCTTCTTCGGCTCGAGATGCCATTTTATAAGCTCCAGAGGCAACTCTTGGGTGAGTTAATAAAAAACAATAAGGTTTCATTTCAAAATCTAGATTTTGATAATCATCTTTAAAATATGCTTTAATTTCACTAAAATTTAAGAACTTGCTGTAATCGTTATAATATGAGTTTTTATCTAAATCATCTTCTGAAATATTTAAAATATCAGAGCGTATTTTTCTGAGTTTTAGACTATCAGTTTCTTCAGTTTCTAAAAAACTATCATTAAAAGCATTAATTTCTACATAATCTCCATAAATTTTTTGAAAGATATTATCATCTGAAAATGCTTCTTCTGGTGTGATATGCTGATAATACATCATTTCAGTTATAGCCTCATCGAAAGACCGTGATGATGAAGAAATAAATCTAGTTACATCTCCCATATTAGGTACAGGTTTATGTTCTTTATCATGGACATATAATAAGTGCATAATAACAGCTTCAATTAATGCTGATGCTGTGAGTACCCAGTGCTTGCTTTTAGGGTCATTTGCCATTTTTCCTGTAGGGTCTGCTATCATATTGGCTATGGTCATAACATCAGCGTATTCCCTATCTGTTCTATACTGGACTTCAGCAATAGGATTCCAACGAGCAGTTATTCCCTTTGTATCTAAAGGATTAAAATTTAGTACTTTTTGCTTTAAACCTTTGCGTCTAAAGCTAGCTGTGTAATCCCAGTTTTCACCATCTTTGATATCTAGAACAAAAACGGATTCTTTCCATGTTAATAGTGTAGGAATAATAACGCCTACACCTTTTCCTGTACGAGTAGGGGCAACAATAAGTGTATGAGATTTTTCATTGATGTCATATTGCAGCAGATATGTTTGTTTATAGATTAAGTTTTTTGTATAAGTAAAAGGGTTAATTCCTAAAATTACACCTTCTTTAGCTTTTTAAATGGGCTTTTTTATATCTCTTTTACCTCCCCAAGTGGCTGAGCCATGAGAGGTATTTGGAGATTTTCGCCTTATGATAAATAGTGATATACTCATACCTAGTAATATACAAATATAGATGCTGTTTTCAGCGTTATGAATAATTGTAGGAATTATATCTGAAGCGTGTATATACCAGATAATAAACATCCATGGTTTATATAAAACAATATTATTTGTAATTTGAAACCCTTGTCCTAAAGCACTATCATATTCGCAGTGATAAGCTACTTGTTGAGTAGCTACAAATATTCCTATAAAGGTAAATAAAACGGTTATTGATAGAAAGGTTATAAATCTATTAATTGGATTTTGCATAACAAACCTCCATTAAAAAACCAGATTAGTAATTGTCATGATATTAATTGATGTTCCTGGATTAACAGTTATTTCTGGCTCGATATTCATTTGCTTTTCAAATAGCTTAGATGCTGTATTTATAAGACTTGTAGCTGCTCCTTGAGCTGCTAAATCGCCACTATTTCTCCAGCCATATTCACTGTAATTATTACCAGTAGCTATGTTTCCTAAAGCTCCAATAGCACTAGCTAATATACCAGCTCCTATTTGTTTTCCCGTGTGATTATTGACATCTCCTTTTATACCTGCATAACCTTGAGCATCTACTGATTTAAACATATTTTCAACATTATAGGTATCTCCATTAGGAAAAATAAGTGTATTCCAAGATATATCTACTCTTGATTGTCCTTGCTTAATGGCACTTTCATATTGACCTATAATTTTGCTACCAGCAGGAATTAATAAATTATTTCCATATAAAGAGTCATAGATATTATTATTAATTTGAGCCATTATTTGCCCACCGATTTGACTGTTAATGCCTGATAAAAGAGTAGCATTGATTAAGGTTCCTGCTAAAATAGTATTTTCGTTTATATTATTAACTTGAGGATAGGAAAATGTATTATTAGTAGGATTTTCAGTAGTTACTGTTTCACTTGTATTTTCATCTTGGTTATCTTGGTTAAATGACATAAATTTTATAGCTGCTGCAAATATATTTTTTCATCTTGTTTTTGTTCATTATTTGTATTTGATGAATTTATAGAAGTAGTATTGGCTGTATTAGATGTTTGTTGCTTAGGTATATAACTAGGAGGCTGGCTTTGTAATATTGGTACAGGTCTTGAATAGTGAACTTCATTATTATTTTCTGGATAATAATTAGTATTATTACTTGAATTAGTTGCTGGTCTTTTTTGTACATATTGAGCTTGATTTTGATTATTAATATTTTTAGATTGTTGCTCATGTTTGGCTAGAGAATCATAATTATCTGGAATTGTATCTACGCTACCTGTTTTGGCTACATTATAATCATTTGAGTATCTGCAACTTCAACCTTGGGTTTATTTTCTTTTTTCTCATCGGAAGAATCATCTGAACTAAAAATAAATACGGTTACAGCTACAGTCATAAAGAATAAAAATAATCCTATAACTACTTTTTATTAACAGTTGATGTTTGTGTAGTGGTTTGTAGATTATCTATGTCTTCTTCATCTTTTTTCAGTGCTTCACCTAAGGTTTCAGCAGGCTGATTATCTTTTATATTGTTTGTTAAATAAGTTGTGTCTTTATGACGAACCTTGTCTAATATATTCATATCAATCTTTCCTTGTAATAGTTACTTCTTCATCAGCTGATTTTAAAATGGCTTCATCAAATATCGTTTCTACAATAAAAGTATTATTAGAAGTTTTATAGTTGGCTAAGATTAATTTTTTATTCTTTGTCTTTAAATAAATAAAACAGGTAATGTATCTTAATTCTTTAAATTTAATATTATGTTTTTCGTTTATCATTAAATACAACTGTTGGCATAAAATCTATATTTTTATTGCCTTTAATTTTGTAATTAAAACTTATATTTTCTGGCTTAATATTATCTTTTTCAATATAGGCATTATCCATAGATTGTTTTATTTGTTTTTGAATGTCATCTTCATTTCCATAACTCCAGCTAACCATAGGGTTAAACCAATCGCCAGAATTTAATAGTATTTGATAAATATGACCTGTATCCGTATTTACAATTACATTTGTAGATATATTATTAGCTATAGGTTTCACATACAAATGAGATGTGTTTTCTACTGTAGCGTGGTCTATTAACCATTGAGCAGTATCTCCACCACCCACATAAGTTATTTTTTCATTATCTTAAATTTAATATCTGTTAGATAGCCTATTTTGCAGTAAATCTTATATACTTGTTCTGGTCCATAAGAAAATACCATACGAGCATAGCCCTGAGCATTTTTGCCATCTTGAATATAGTTATTAGCTCTTGAAGAATTAGGTGGCAATTACATAATCTTTAGTAGTTTGTTTTGGTGCATCATAAGTTAATTTTGGTAATTCATTTACTTTATTTTCTGGAGGATTTTGCTTAAGGTCATTTAAATATTCTTTTACGGATTGCTTTTCTTTAGTGATATTATCTAGTTTGGTTTGTAAATCAGTTATTTTAGCGTCTTTATCTTTGGTGGCAAGGTCTACTTCAACTTCTAATTTAGCCTCTAAATCACTTATTTTTTCATAAAGCTTGGCTACAGCTTGTTCTACATCATAGTCTTTATTATCTTTGTGTTCATTAAGCTTTGTTATATCTTGTTTTATTTCATTTACTGTGATATTTTCATTTGCGTTTGCATTTGTTATTTGATAACTATTTATCATTAATACTGCTAAAATTGCAGCTATTTTTCTATTCATAATTATCTCTCCTATTTTTATTTTTATCTTGTTTTACAGCCTCTTTATCCCATGAAAATCTGTTATATATATACCGAGTGGATTTTTTAATGCCATTTCTTCATTCTCTGGTGGTTTTACAGCAATGGTAAAAACTCCAGACATTTCTACAGTTTCTTTATTTCCTGTATCTAAACTATATCTTGTTTCTATCCAGCGTACTTGATAGGAATTATTGCTCTCTGTAAGTGGCAAGATAACATTTATTTCTACTTGCACTGTCTTATGACCTAAAGCTTTAGCGATATCTTCAGATTGTAGATAATGATTTAATTTTCCCATAGCATCTCTACTTAAAAAGGCATAAGATGAGTTAATATTCCTTTTATATAGCACAGGGTCTAAAGGTATTTCTCGCATTTTTTTGATAAAATCTGTTATAAAATATTTTTTAGCTACCTCTTGTGGTTCATATTTTTGTTCTTGTAGATAGCCTGCATTTCTAACTATTCCCGTTTGTGTATCTACTTCTACAATATATGGCTTTATTTCAGATTTTGTAGCAAAATAAATTAAGGAAATTGTCATTATAACTATGACAAAAGCTAAAATTGCGACTAATCGTAAAAGGTTAAATCTATCATTGGTTAACTTAGATAATTCAACATCATAATCATTTTTTGCTCTGTCAGAGGGATTTATGGGGTTTGTGTTATTAATGTATGGTGCTGGTTTTAAAAAGTCTTTAATACTCATTTCATTCTCCTAAATTTATAAAAATATATTTATGGTAATCTATTTTGTTTTTAGTACAATAATTAATAATAGCATTTAATAACTTTATGCCACCTTTATTTTTAGTATCATAAATTACAGCGTGCAGATAACTATTAGATAAGGATAATTCTATTGCACATTTTGTTATATTGCCATTAAATTTATTGTTAATAATGTCTTTTATAAAATTGACTCGGTTAAATCCTAGCTGCATAAAAATCTCCTTGTTGTATAAATTAAAATGAATGTGATATTAGCTAAAAATATTATGATAAAAAATTCACCTAAAGGTATAAAGCCAACTATCCCCATCATTGCCCAAATATCTCCATCTCCCATGCTGGTTATTATTTGCTTATTTGATTTAAAATAGCATCTTAAAATTTGCATAAATATTACTAAACACGCTATAATGCACAGTGGTAATGCTAAAAAATCCATACTAATTTGAAATGTTGTTAAATAGTTAGCAAATATATCATTAAAATTCAAGATTTTGTATATTACATAACCTAAAAATATTATTGGTAAATACGAAAGTCCTTTATCTAGGTGATTTTCCTCATTAGCAAAAGTGATATGGATATTATTACAATTTTTTAGTTTGATTGATGAAACATAGATAAACACCAAAAATAATGTTCCAGATAATAAATTGTTTAGATAACATACAATATTAAAATTAGAGAATATAGCATATGTGGTACTTAACATAAATAGACTGATACAATAATAGATACTAACTGTCTTTGTGCGAAAATCTTCAATGATTAAATATAAAATATTAATAGCAATAAGTATTTTCATTAATAACATTTCTTAGTCTTCCTTTGCTATATATTCACTTCGTTTACTACCTTCGCTTATATAATAAGAGTTAGATAACGGCTTTTTTATCTTTAGTTCATAGTAAATATAATAGTTGTCTTTTTTATATGGTTTATATTCAAAGTCATCTATATTTTTAATATGGTTTATATACCTAAATCTATTAGTTCATCTAATTTTTCAGGATATGTTTTTTGCTTTTTATCTACAATATTATTTTCGTTATCCATATATACATCTTTTATCATTAAATGGTCTGTGCTATATCTTTCTAATGCTATATCTAAATTGTTTCATTTGTTCTTTTTTGTATATCAAACTTAGCCATAGCATAATTTGTAAAAGAAAATATCCCTACAAGACAAAGTATTAACATGATAGATGAATATAAAATCAACTCCCATTCTAAAAATGCTTTTTTGTTCATTTGAACGCCTCCTAAATCCCTGTTAAAACTATGGTATCATGGAAGTGAATTTTAAAAGTATCGACTTTTGAAAAATGAAAAATTTTTATCCTTATATATCAAGGGTTTGTGAGTTTAAAATGGTTTTGTGTTCGATGAAAATAGGCAAAAAAAGCTGAACTTTTTGTCAGTAACTAAAAAATGTGTTCGAATCGAACACATTTTTAAATAGTTATATTTGATTTTTAGAATGTACTTTTAACCAAATTGTGTTCGAATCGAACACAAAATAAATGTAATAAATGATAAAAATAATCCTGCGGATTAAATTTAAAACAATGATAAAATAACTTTTTGTCGCTTTTCTGCTTGCACTATAATGCATTCATTCCAAAAAACAAGGGTGAAATGAATAACTTCGCTACCCTTGTTTTTTTCCCTTCTGCCATTATCTCAAGACTGCGAAAATCAACAAAAAACAGTCGCATAGGTAGAAAGGAAGATATACATGACTAAATTAAACAACAAAATAATTAATGAGATTAAAGCCTTAAAACTAAAAATGATGAATACAACTAATTTATTAGCTACTTTTGAAAGTTATGGCTTTATTTTGAATGATATCGATATAGATAGTTCTTTAGTAATATTTAAACATAAATTTGACTATGAAATCATTTTAAAACTAAGATTAATCAGTAAAGATATCTTCTGTATTGAAGATATTAAAATAAATCATAATAATTAGTATTTATTTAGTAATATGCTACAATTAAGATAAAACAAATGAAAGAGATGATATTATGATAAAAGACACAATATTGCAAAATCAAAGTTTAGATATAAAAATAAGTGATATAGCTTTTGAAATTACTCACAAGTTATTATTAGACCCAAAATATGAAAATCCACCAACATATTTAATTGAAGATACAGAAGACTATAATGCAGTGGGAAATATTGTATCTGAAGATAAATCAGAAACATTATTTCTTAGAAAAGAATTACAATCATTAACCCATGATAATTTTAGAGATGTATATACTTTTACACATATGGTAATTTAGTATCTATAATGGATGATTTAGTTTGGTATTTAGAAACAAAAATAGAAAAAAATAATATTATACTTGAACAGGAAGTTGCAACTAACATTGCATATAATATGTTAATGAATAACAAAAATAAAGAATATATTTCTGAAATGACAAGTATACCAGTATCTAAACTATATGAAATTGAAGAAATATCGTTAAAAATAGGTTAGATAATATATTTAAAATCTATAGGTATAATCAAGACATAGATATAAAAATACAAGAATTAGTACAAGAAGGTGTTTGTCGTATATTCTTTAGTAAAAAAAATGGAAATGATATTTTAAAATAATCCTATAAAATTATTAGATTATTATGATATAGATGAAAAAGGAAATATTGTATCAAAAGAAAATAATCAAACGTTATATTTAGAAAAAATTTTTCAAACTTTAAAGCATAGTGAAGTAAATGAACTTTTTTATGATTATATGTCATGTTTTACTGAGGCTTTAGGTAGATTAATAGATTATCTTGAAGAAAATATAAAGAACTTAGATATTGAATTTACTAAAAAAGTAGCTCAAAAAATTGCTATGAGAATGATAGCTAATAGAGATGATTGGCAATATATATCCGAAGTAACTAATATATCAATAAATGAATTAGAAATATATAATTGGTTTATTAATCGTTAGAATAATTCAAAAGATACAATATATAAGCAATAAAAAGTTGTCCGGTTCGGACAAGAAACACTTCTTTATTTATAATTAAGAAAAAAATAAAGGAGTGTTTTTTATGAAAAACAAAAATATCACGTTTGGTAATTATATGTATAACTGGTATATGATATACAAATATCCTAAACATGAAATCACTACAAGAAATGTATGTTTGACCTACATTAATATTCATGTAAAACCTTCTAATATAGGTAGAAAATTTATCCAAAATCTTTCAACTAGAGATGTACAAGAATTTTTATCTAATTTATTACAATATGGAAATAAATCTATTTTACGTATGAAGAAAAAAGGCTTATCTAATTGGACAGTTAATAAAATACGTTCACTTATAATATCTTGTTTAAATCAGGCTGTTAGAGAAAATATTGTAAAAGAAAATGTAGCCTCATATACAGAGAATATTAGGATTATTAATGTACCTAAAAATATTTTTACTAAAGAACAACAAGTATTGTTTTTGAATAATTCTAAAAATTATAGATATCATCTGGCATATGAATTATTATTTTTTACAGGAACTAGACGAAGTGAGATTTTAGGACTTAGTTGGGACAAAGTTAATTTTCATAATAATACTATATTTATAAGCCAAGTTTTAGTTGTCATCAATAATAAACCTAAGCTAAAAGCTATTCCTAAAAATAAATCTTCGATTAGAGTTATACCACTACCACAAGAATTGATGAATAAGTTATTAATACTAAAAAAAGAACAAGAAGAATATTTTTCTAAGCATAAATATACTAATATGTATAATCTTGTATTTTGTACTAAAAAAGGCGATGTTTACAATCCTAATAATCTCTTACAAAACATGAAAAAAGATTGAAGCGTTTAGGGTTACCAAAGGACTTGCATATTCATAGTACAAGACATACTTTTGCTACAAATCTTATTCACAACAAAGTGGCTATCGTAGATATTCAAAAATTAGGTGGTTGGGCAAATCCAGATATATTATTAAATTTGTATGCCCATACTTTACAAGAAAGTCAAATAAAAGCGATAGATGAATTATATGCAAATTTCAAAAAATAAAACTCATTTGATTATGGATATGTTGTTATAGAATATTAATAATTCTTTAGGAAGTAATATTGGAAAATTAGAATCAAACGAATATGGTTATTATTGGAAATTACCTAATGGAATAATCATGCAATTTATAACAGGTAAATCTGATGCTTCAGGATTGATAAAATTCAAAAAATTAAATATCCTATTCCTTTTAATAATAAGATTATTGGTATTAGCATATCAACTTGGGCTAATGGTTCAAGACCAGCAGTTGCAGATGTAATATATCAAGAAATAACACATACACTTACCGATATAACGGTTTTAAGGAATCAAAGAGAAGATATATTTGAAAGTGTAGCACCTAGAATAATCTTAATAGGTTATTAATTTCTTTAGGAAATAATACTGATGGATTAGAAGTAGGAATTGTAGTAGCTTGGACGTTATCTGTTAATCCTTCAGATAACTATTTAGAGTGTAATGGTCAAGCAGTAGATAGTACTAAATATCCTAAGCTCTATGCTTTAATGCACAATACTCCAGATTATAGAGGTGTATTTCTCCGCGGTTTAGGTTCAGTTACTAGCAATCATTATGGAACAGTTACTCATACTTCATCTAATCTAGGAGAATTACAGGGAGATGCTATTCGTAATATAACAGGTAGTACTCCAGGTGCTGTTGAAGAATCAAATATATCTTTTACAGGAGCATTTTACAATGCTGGTAATGATGTTGGTTCTCAAGGAAGAGCTGGAGATTGGAGAATTGGTTTTGATGCTTCACGTATTGTTCCTGTAGCAGTAGAGAATAGACCTATTAATAAAGCTGTTCGTTATTTTATCAAGGGTAAATAACTTGCTTTTTATAATAAGGTATGTATAATATAAGTAACAGAACCCGACACGCCTCTCAATGATGCGGACCACGTCGGGTCATTTAATTTTTAGGAAGATTTATATGAGTTTGAAAAAACATGAATCAGCATTAACTATTGAGGATCAAGTTAATAATTTAAAAAGTTTAAATCTTATAATAAAAGATGAACAACTAGCAAAAGATTTTCTTAATGATGTTTCTTACTTTCGATTTATAAAAGCATTCAGTATTGGATTAAAGCCTAAAAATGGAAACTATTATGATAATATCTCTTTTAAACAATTAGAAGAATTATATTTATTTAATGCTGAATTTAGACAAATTTTATTTACTCAAATCGAAAAGGTAGAAATAAATCTCAGATGCCGTATATCAAATTATTTTTGCTTAAAATATGGTGTGTTAGGATATAAAGATAGTAATAATTTTTCTAATAGGAAATATCATACAGCTTTCCTGAATGAAATATCCATTGAAATAAATCGAAATAAGCGTGTACCATTTATATATAATTTTAGAAATAATTATATTGATGGAGATATTCCATTATACGCTTTAGTTGAAATTATAAGTTTTGGAACATTATCCATGGACAAATTTTGTTAAAAAGTTGGAAAAACTTTTCCAACAATATTCATATGTTGATAAAAATACAATGGGCTTTCCTGCCGACTGGAAAGATATTTTATTGATATAAAATAAAGATTAGAAAAAATGGTCAACCATCAATCAAAGAGAGAAGATATAGAGAATATCATTCCATCTAATCCTAAAAAAAGAGAGTAGTATGTATTACTCTCTTTTTTATTTTTTAATTAAAACTTCTTTAGGAAGTAATCTAGGTGAAGTTGGCTCTAATGATAAAGGTTATTAGAGCTAAACTCGCCTAGATTACTTCCTAAAGAAGTCATTTGGCTTTAATAAAGTATCTTACAGCTTTATTAATTGGTCTTACTTCATTAGCTATAGGAATATCATCAGTTATACCAGTTATACCAGTAGTTAATTTAGTTTTATTATTAGACCATACATCACCATCACTAAATCTAGGAATACCACCATTCCCAGATTTACCATGAGATGCAGGCATTGTAATTTCATGAGTATGTTCTATTAAAGCATAGTTTTGAAGTTCACCTAAATCTGCACTATTACCACCTAGTCCACGGAGAAACATACCTCTATAATCTGGTACATTATGCATTAGTTCATATAATTTAGGGTATTTAGTGCTGTCTATTGATTGACCATTACATTCGAGATAATTGTCTGAAGGATTAGTTGCTAGTGTCCAGGCAATAACCATACCAACTTCAAGACTATCTCCACTTCCTAAAGAAGATAGCGGGATTTCTGTACTATATCTTGGACCATTTTCATCATCTTTATAAATTTTTATACTCGCTACTTTAAAAATATTTCCGTTATCATCTTCTGTTTCATTTTCTATTTCATAAGTATAAAACCAATCATCATCACTATCATTACCAGTTATTTCACTTAATTTTGTTTTGTTGTTACTTCTTCTGCATCTGTTACCTTCAAGTTTTATTTTTCAGATACTATATCAGAATATGCTTGTGCTTGTGTTGCTGTCTTAGCTGCTGTTAAAGTTGTAAAGCTATTTCCCCACAAATTCATAAAGCTATTAGCTATAATTATAAACATAATTGAAGCAAGTATCGCTGATATTAACATACTTGCAGGTCTTTTTCTATATCTATGCATTGTACCCTCCTATGATAAAGGCAGATTAGATTTCCTAATCTGCCTTATATTTTTTACTTTTTTATTATTTTATCACCATGAAATTACTACTTCACTATCAAGTCCACCAATAGATACGGCATTAGAAGTTGAGATACTACCGCTACCATCAGGGCTTGTTTCAATAACATAATCTCCGCCCCATGGGTCTTTCAAATCAGCATCTTCTGGCAAAATATTTTCATGTGCTATACCATCTAAAGATTCTTCTGCTGTAAGTCCTGTTTTTAAATCTTCTGCGGTAATACTTTCACTTGGATTAGTACATAACATTTGATAAGCTGTTACGGCAGTTTTTAAGGTATCCATTTCTTGCTTAGCAGTAGTTACTCTCGCTTGATTAATTAGAAATGGCAAACCAAAAATAACACACCTATTAAAAATAATACAACTACCATGTAAACGATTAATTCCATAATAGAAAAAGCTTTTCTTTGTTTTTTATTTGTAATTGCACCTAATTTGTAATTTAATGTTGTTATCATGTTGAAAGTCTCCTTTATTTTATTTAGTGTTTATTATTTTATTTACCTATTATGCCGATAGCCCCATTTTTAAATTCATTATTACTAAATATTCCTTTGTTATCACTTCCTTTAGAATAAATGACAAATCCAGTTTCATCACCACCTGTTTTCAGTGTTTCATATACAAAATCTTTATCCCAAGCATCTTTTTCAATTTTATTTAACCATGGGCCAAAATGTGAAGCATCATTGCCGTCAACATCTTTATTGCCTTTTTTAGTAAGTTCAGTTAGATTATCTGGATATTCTCCTATTTCAAATCTGTATTGACTTACAGCAGTAGCATAATTTGCTACGGTAGATTTTGTATCTGCTATTTTGGAAGTAGTTAGATATTCATTTGCACCATAAAGGGCTATACCTGTAAGCATAACAACAGCACATGTATATATAACTAAAGTTATTAGATTAAATGCAGGTCTCCTCATACGATTACCTCATCCCTATTCCTTGAGCACTTTGTGTTAATGTAAAGATTGGAATGTAAATAGAAACATATATTGTTATCACTACTATACAGGCAATACCCATCATTGGAGTAGAGATTTTTTCTGGTAAAGTTATAAGTTTAGCTAAAAGTTGTTCTTTGTAGTCTTCAGAAAGCTCATCTAAAGCTGCTGAAGCTATACCTGTTTGCACAATAGAACGAATAACAAATATAAAATCTTTATCTAATAACTTATAGTGTTTATCTACTTCTTCAACAGCATCTAAGAGAGTATAAGCATTATTTACTTTTTCAGCTATATCTAATAATTCATCTCTATATCTGCTATTATCTATTGCCATAGCTGTATATCTTAAAGCATCATATGTTCTTATACCATTTTTAAGCAAAATAGCAAGTATTTTGCAGATGTAATAATGTGTAGTTAGTTTTAAAATATCTTTGTAAATTGGTGTTTTTAAAAGTAATATATCGATTTTTTCTTTGTATTTTTTTATTATTACTTTATATAGAAAAAATAAAACCTATAACTATAAAAGGCAATAACCAAATATAATAAATAGCAAAATCACCAAAATTTAATAATAGTTTAGTTATAAATGGTAAATCAGCGTTTAAATTATCAAATACGCCTTTCATTCTACCTAACATATAGATTGCTACTATCATCAGAACGATCAAACCAGCAAACATTATTTTAACGGTGAATAAATTGGATTTTATTTTTCGTGCTATATCTGTTTTTTGCTTTAGATAATATACAATCTCATCTAAAATAGCAGTCATATTGGTTGTTTCACCTATTTTTATCATTTCTGCAATGAAATTTGGTACAATTTTTTGTTTAACTATTGCTTCAGATAAACTTCGTCCTGAATTTAATTCAGCAATTACATTTTTTAGATAAGGCTTCATTATCTCATGATTAGATTCTAAGTATTCTTCTAATGCTTTATCCATAGGAATACCTGCCTTTTGATAACGCCTTAATACTCTAAAAAACTTTAATAAATCAATATCATTTGGCACTGTACGTTTTTTATGTGCAAAAATATTAGTATAGAGTTTGCTATTTCATAAATTATTTGTTTAAATAGTAATTCGTCCATATATCCTCCTATAAATTATTAATGAGATTATTGATAGCATCTTTATTACCAATTTGATTATAAAGTTCAATTAGACTAGTTTTTCCTGCTACTACATAATCTAAACCTTTCTCCCACATAGAGATAAATTTATTTTTCTTTAAGGCTTCTTTAATTTCTTTCATTGAACTTGTATGATACAAGATGTCTTTTAAATCATCATTAAATAAAACATATTCAACAATAGCTATTCGATTAATATAGCCAGTATGATTACAATGAGGACAATTATTTCTTTGTTCTACAGTTCCTATTTGTTTTAAATCTATTGTTGAAAGTCGATTATATTCTTCTTTAGATAATAAAATTGTCCGATTCAGATAATTTGTATTCTCTTTGACAATGAGGACAAAGTATACCAATAAGTCTTTGAGAACTGATTAAATTTACTTGGTTTAACAAAGATACTTTAGACACGCCTAAATCAAGAAGCCTTGAAATTGCCGTTATACAGTCATTAGCATGTAGTGTCGTAAATACCTGATGTCCTGTTGCTCCAGCTTGAATTACAGTTTCAGCGTCTGTTTTATTTCTGATTTCATTGTAGAGAATAATTTCTGGGTCTTGTCTTAAAATTACCTGTAATGCTTTTTGTGAACTAAAGTTAGTAGCATTGTCTTCTGTTTCGTGGATCTGAACCTGACAGTAATTAGGATTATATATTTCTACAGGGTCTTCAATAGTTACTACTATTTTTTCATAATCTGCATTTTTTACTACTTCACCAATTTTAGCATGAAGTGTGGTGGTTTTACCGCTTCCTGTAGGTCCTGTTATAATAAACAATCCTGTTGGGCAAATTTTAAGTTGATTTTTGATAATATCAATATCTTTAGATAGATAACCTATATCATATAAAGTCTTTTGCTTACTCAAAAATTGCTGAAGGCGAAGTACTACTTTTTCCATACCAGATACCATAGGCATGGTAGAAATACGCACATCAACATCATTTCCTAATTTATCTTTTGTTAGAAAAGAGCCTTTATTTGGCATATTTTTTCTAAGCATATCGGAACTAGCTGAAGTATCTAAGCGTTTAATTGCCATAGATATTCTAGGTATTTCATTTTCTGTAAAATCATAATCTGCACTATGATTTACGTTTTTACCATTTATGCGATATAAAATTTTTATAGAATAGCGATTATTAAATTTATAAGGTAAAAAATGTATATCTGACGCTCCAAATTCTATGGCATCAGCTATGATATTTTTGACTTTATTTAAGATAGGAGCATTATCTTCTATATTTTCTTGTACTTCATGAGCCATACTTTGAGTATTTAAGTCTACTTTGTAGTAGTATTTTAGAGCTTCTTTTAGATTGTAATTGTCAGTTAAAACTAATTTAATTGTTGCATTTAACTTTGTAGAAAAAATATCTTCAATTTCATCTTGCTCAAGCAATGCATCTTCATTACAAACAATATATAAAGTTTGATGTTCTTCATCGTAATTAAAGGGAAGAATCTTATATTTTTGAGCAATGTTTTTATCTACTAAAGCGACAATATTTGCAGGTATATTTAATTTTACAAGTGAGGCATCTATATATTTACCTTTATCTATCATCTTTTGTTTTAGTGATTCATCTGTAATAAATTCCATTAATTCACCTTCTTTAAGTTTTGTTGATTTTCTTGATTATCTGTAGTTGAAGTTAATTCATTTAATACTTGGTTTTCTTTTTTTATCTGTGGTAATAGATTTTCAGGTATATCATCGTTGATAATATATGGCGTTATGGTGATGAATACTTCTGTGTTAGATTTATTTTTCGTATGATATTCAAATAATTTGCCTAAAAGAGGGAGTTTTCTTAAAAGTGGAATACCAGATATTGTATCAAAGTCTTCTTTACTCATAAGTCCACCAATAACAAATGTTTGACCAGATTTTAAATGAGCAATGGTGTTTGCTTCACGAGATGCAATCTGTGGAGCTTGCATGCCACCTTGCTCTATATATTTTGTAATATTTTTTATCTGTGTATCGATATCTAAACTCACTATTCCTGAAGCTTTATCTATAGTAGGTTTAATATTTAAGGTACTGCCTATATCTTGGTAATCAAAAGTAATATTAGTTGAACCGTCTGCTGTATTTTGCTGAGGAATTGGCACGCTATCGCCCATAAAAAGTTTTGCTTCATATCCATTTTCTGTTAAAATTACAGGTCTACTCATCACTTTTCCTTTAGATATTGCTTCATTAAGCTGACTGGTTACACCAAAAGTTAATTTTGTTCCCCAATTCTGATGAGATATAGGGTCATCAACGTTGTGCGTGTAACTTGGCATTGTATAGTTAAAGCCAACATCTAAATCTTTGGTGTGAGATGTTTCGATTAATTGTGCTACAATCAAGCATTGACTTACTGGTTTATCTATGGATTTTATAAGCCTTCCTGCCTGAGTTAATTCGTAGCTATTTCCTGTAACGGTAATTGTAGAGTATTGGTCATTAGCCACTATATTTGCTTCATCGATACCTAGTCCTTTAAGCTCGTTTATTAATTTTTCTTTATCTGCATATCTTACATTAAAGCGTTCAGAACTTAGCATAGTATCTTCATCTTTAGAAATTCTATAAGTCCCATTAGAGTTAGACCAGTTTAAGTTGTAGGTAGCTGTTAAATAAGATACTACTTCATCTAAAGTTACATTTTTAAGTGTGGCATATACCTTAACGTCATTTAAGTCATCACTATCTACTACTAAGATATTGCTTCCAGAAATTTTTCCTAGTAAGTAAAATACACTAGTAAGTGGTGCACCTTGCCAATCAAAATTATATTTAGGACCATCATATACAGGTTCATCTTCTAACGTTACAATATCATTTTCTGTGGGAATATATTCATAATCTGTAGGAATTCCCTCACCATATATATTTAGTGGTGTTGGTGTTTCATTAATAGTGGTTATTTCTACATTTGTATTTTTAACATTATCCTTATTTTCGGCATATTTATTAAGTACATCTTCAACTGTTAGTTAGGTTTAAGTGGTTCTTTTTTGAATTGAGCTGCAAATGCTTGTGCTTCTTGACTTGGATTTGCATGAGCAAATGAAGTTAAAGTTATACTTAAGGGAATAGTAAGCATAATTGTCTTATTTAAAATTTTTTGCATAAATTATCCCGTCCTTATTGTGCTATATTATAAGATATTTGATTACCATTACTGAAAGTAATACCATTGTTATTTATCTTAGATATAGTATTACCATGTAAAGTATCACCTTCTTTTACCACTTGACCGTCTACAATAGCAATATTTTCTCCATATTCATTAGAAGAAATTCCTTGAATTTGAGATGTTGGTGTTGTATTTATAGCTGGGACTTGTGGTAAATTGTTTTGATTAAATGAAGGAATTGGTGGTAAATTACCATTTTGATTGTAATTAGGTATAGCAGGTAAATTAGTATTTTGAATTTTATTTTTGACCATTTTTTCTGGATTATTTGCTAGATAAATAGGACTATCTTTATTGACAAAAGGATTTTCTAAGCTAGCTAAATCTATATAGTTATTATTATTGTTGTTTATTTTTAGCTATTGTCATTGGTATTTATATTAGGCTTTAGTTGTAGTGTTTTTTTATTAATTATTACTATCATAATTAAAGAAAAATAATGTTGCTGCAACACTACCTATAAATACTAATAAGTAAGAGGAATAATAACTTTTAGTTTTGGCTTGGTTTTAATCGTAAGATTATTCACTAATTCGTCATCATAGCTTATATCTTTATTTTTTTAGGTTTTAGTTGAATATTTTTTAAAAAAGCTTTTCATTTTGTCCTCCTATTTTATGTAAATTCTATATACCATATCGACCTTTACATTATTAGTTTGATTAGTATTTATTTTATCTTTAGATTTAGTATCATAAGTTTCATCACTAGAGATTTGTATTTTTTCTATGGTTATTAGGGCATCGCTCATGTTAGTAAAATTTGTAACCACAGTTATAGCTTTTGACCAATCTCCTACAAAAGAGATATCATATTCTCTAAAGGATATTTCTTTATCCTTTTTGTTCGTTTTTTTAGCTTCTTTTTCTGAGAATTTTTCTAAAAGTAGTTGATGTTTAGCTAGATTATTTAAAATTTCTGTTTGTACAGTATCTAATTGTTCTTTATCTATAGGTCTATATGTTTTCTCTATTTATTTTGGTAGCTAAATTATTGTATTCATCTATCGTTTTTTTGCATATTAGCCATATTAGCTTTAGTTATGTTTGCTTCTTGATAACTCATACTCAATTCAAAAAATAAACCTAATATGATTAAAAATACAACAGAAGTTATACCTATATATTTAAAAGCTCCTTTAATTTTAAATAATTCTTTGATTTTCATTTATTCATCTTTCTCCTTATTTGTATTTTATTTTTTTAGGAGTATTTTTAACCACTTTTGCTATAGAAATTTCAGCAGAATTATTCCATCAACAGTATTATCTATCTTAGTTAACATTATATTTTTAAATCTATCGCTATTTAATTTAGAACTAAATTCTTGTATTTTAATAGGGTCTTTAGATACTAAATCTATTTTTATCCAATCATTATTTACTTTTTTATCTCTTTGATTATTTATTGAAAGTTTAGTAAAGCCTAAGGTATTATTATCTGGCTTATTAGCTAAAATCTCACTTAAGATTGGCTGTATAGGTTCTGTTTGCTTTTTAACATTTTTAATAATCCCATCTTCTTTTTTTAACGATATTATTTGCTTATTAGCATAATTGAAATCTGTTTGTAATTGTTCTGGTATAGTAATAGTACTTAGATAATATAAAAATACAGATTGTACCCCAATAATAAATGTGAACATAAGCATTGTTATTTTACTTGCTTTTTTTATATTTTGTTCTAATTCAATAAGTTTAGTACTTTCTTTGACTATTTCAGGTAGGATATTGGCTGAATTAATTTTGATGTATTTTAACCTAGGTGGTTCAAGTTCTTGTAGTAAACTACCAATACCTATATAGTAAGTATCAATTTCTATCTGATTATATTTTTTTGTTATCAGATTAGAATTTAGTCGCGTTTTATAAATACGAGCGTTTTCATCAGTAGAAGCAAAAGCTAATCTTGATACATTTTCCTTGGTAGAAAAGACATGAATATCTGCGTTACCTGTTATAGCTTTGAATTTATTTTTAGCTACAGCATTTGCTTGAAGCAGTGCATCAGATAACATCATTGAACTATTTTTAGTTTTTAAATTATCAATAGTGTATTCTTTAGATAAATTCATTTTGAATAATCCTGCTAATGGTGAATACATAACTATACTTGCACCATATTTATATATCTCAAAAATATATGTTTCTTGTTGAAAAGTATTTTTATATCTAATAGCACAAAAACTTAATGGTTCTATAGATTTAATTAGCAGATTTACATTTTTACTAGCTTGTAATAAGGAATCAATATATGTTTTTTCAATGCTATATACTGTTTTCCATGAAAAGGTAGTACTTTTTAGATTAAAAGGCAAACTATAATAATATTTATTGGTGTCTATATTATTAGTTTGTAAAAATTTATCTATATCTTTTTGTTTTTCACTATTTGTGGGGTAGTAAAAATAATCAATATTAAATTTATCATCAGGCAAGATAAAATATATATCCGTTTTGCTTTTGGTTAGTGACACTATTTCATCTAA